>Ga0070730_10000339_pt1 | contig 57156 bp, 49 predicted proteins | sample Coa_R1_3_FD_66447 | JGI IMG/M metagenome (GOLD analysis project Ga0070730, IMG submission 66447) | Surface soil microbial communities from Centralia Pennsylvania, which are recovering from an underground coalmine fire - Coalmine... | ecosystem: Environmental > Terrestrial > Soil > Unclassified ... | reverse complement strand
GTTCCAGGGCAAATCCAAGTTCTCCGAGCTGACGCCCGAGCAGCAGGACGAAGTTCTGCATTCGTTCGATGACCCGAGTCAAAAGGGACAAAGGCAACGTGGTGGGCTCCGCGCGCGTCCCGGAGCACAGAACTTTTTCGAGACGCTGCGCCAACACACCATTGCTGGCTTTTTGATTGATCCCGATTACGGCGGCAATCGCGACGCCGCGGGGTGGAAGGTCATTGGCCGCGAACGCGAGCACATGTTCCAGCCGCCCTTCGGCTATTACGACAAGGGCTACCCGGGTTGGGAAGTAGCGGCCAAAGAAGAAATGAAAGAAGCGGAGAAGAAATGACCGTAGACCAGCCCAAATACAAGACTTCGGACGAAGTGGACTTCGTCATTATCGGCTCCGGCGCCGCCGGCGGCATCTTGGCCAAAGAGCTTTCCACTAACGGTTTTCGCGTCGTTGTCCTCGAGCAGGGCCCCTACCTGACCGAAGCCGATTTCACTCACAACGAAATCGAAATCCTGGCTCAGGATAAGCTCACCAATCATCCGAAGTTGCAGCCAAACACCTTCCGCAAAACTCCCGACGAAAAAGCCAAGCCCCAGCGAGCACTCGTCTATGGGCGTTGCGTCGGCGGTACCAGTGTGCACTTTACCGCCAATCTTTGGCGTTTCCACGAAATTGACTTCATCGAGCGCAGCAAGGTTGGAGCCGTTCCCGGCTCTACTCTCGCCGATTGGCCGATCACTTACGCCGATTTAGAGCCCTATTACACGAAAGTAGAGTGGGACATGGGTGTTTCCGGCCTCGCGGAAGCGAGCCCGTTCGACCCACCGCGGTCGAAGCCCTATCCCATGCCGCCGCTGCCCGTGAAATCCTCGGGAGTTCTTTTTGAACGCGCCGCCCGCAAACTCGGCTGGCATCCCTTTCCCGCGCCAATGGGCATCCTTTCCCAACCGCGTCCGGGACGCAGCGCTTGCGTGCAGTGCGGCTATTGCCTGGGGTTCGGTTGCGAAGTCGGTGCGAAATCCAGCTCCCTCGCTGCCGAGATTCGAGTTGCCGAAAAAACCGGCCGCTGCGAGATCCGTCCAAATTCCTATGTGCATCGCATTGAATTGGACCGCAATGGCCGCGCGACTGGAGCGGTCTACTTTGACGAAAAGCGCAACACGCACTTGCAAAAGGCCAAGGCCGTAGTCGTCTGCGCCAACGGTGCTGAGACTCCGCGCCTGCTCTTGCTTTCCGCAAACAAGCAATTCCCTGATGGCCTGGCAAATTCCAGCGGCTTGGTCGGCAAGAATCTGATGTTCAATGTCTACGGCAGCGTCTTAGGTGTTTACGATCAGCCACTCAACGATTACAAAGGCTACTGCGTCAGCCGCGTGCTTCACGACTTCTACGAACTCGATCATGAAAAGGTGGGCTTTTATGGAGGCGGCGGCCTCGACGCCCGCTACACTTTCACTCCTGTCTCTTTTGCCTTCGGCGGAATGCCCCCCGAGACGCCTCGCTGGGGTAAAGATTTTAAAGCTACGCTCAAACATAACTTTGCGAGGAGCATGGAGGTTGCCGCACACGGCACTTCCTTGCCTGTCGAGAACAATTCTTTTTCGCTCGACCCCGAGCTGAAAGATGCCTGGGGATTGCCCGCTCTTCGTCTTACATATAAAGACCATCCCGACGACTTGAAACTCACCAACTGGCTTTTCCAACGTGCGCACGAAGTCCACGAGGCGGCTGGCGCCGTAAAGAAGTGGGGCTATCCTGCCCAGGAACAGCAGTTCGGTGTGCACCTGCTTGGCACGTGCCGTATGGGCAATGACGCGAAAACTTCGGTGATCAACGCCGACCACCGCGCGCACGACGTGAAAAATCTTTTCCTTTGCGACGGAAGCAGTCTGGTGACTTCTGGGCGCGGCCAGCCCACCATGACCATCATGGCGCTCGCTTTCCGCGCGGCCGACCGCATTACGGCGCTCGCCAAGCGCGGCGAAATTAGCTCGTAGCTACTACAAATTTCCTGGACCTGCTGCAACCACTTTGCGCTTACTTTCGTCACATAACCTGCGAGGGTTGAATTCATGAATCGCTTTTGTTCTAGAAGTTGGATTTTTGCCCGTGGCACCTTGTTCCTCGGCGTAATGGGAATCGCGCTTGCGCGCGGGCAGTCCACCCCGCCAAAACCCGTGTCAGAAGCAGGAGCGGCGCCAAAACTCGCCGAAGAAGAGTACAAGAATATCCAAGCGCTCAAGGGCATCCCCGCCGAGCAGCTCATCCCTTCCATGCAATTCATCGCCGCTTCCCTGGGCGTCGAGTGCGAATACTGCCACGTGCCTCACCAGATGGACAAAGACGACAAGAAACCCAAAGTCACGGCGCGCAAAATGATTAACATGATGATGGCCATTAACAAGGAAAACTTCGAAGGCCATCGTGAAGTTACCTGCTACTCCTGCCATCGCGGTTCCGCCAACCCCGTGGCCACGCCCATCATCTCTGCAGAGGAACCGAAGCACGAAACCGCAGAAGGCACCAAGCCTGGCGAAGCAAAACCTGCTTTCCCGCCAGCGGACCAACTGCTAGATAAATATCTCGGCGCGGTCGGTGGCGCCGAGGCCCTACAGAAAATCACCAGCCGCGTCCAGAAAGGGACGCTTACCGCTTTCGGCGGCCAGCATTTTCCTGTTGACGTTTACTCGAAGGCTCCCGAAAAACGCCTCTCGGTCATGCATCTCTCCAACGGTGATAGCGTCACGGCCTTCGATGGCAAACAAGGCTGGCTGAGCGTTCCCGGCCGCGTTCACATGATGTCCGCCGCCGAAAATGCCGCCGCGCGTATCGATGCCGACTTGTCTTTCCCTCTGCATGTGAAGACGCTCTACGAAAAATTCCGCGTGGATGCTGGAGAAAAAATCGACGGCCACGACACCTACGTCGTTGTGGGTCGCAGCGAAGGGCAGGCGCCGCTGCGTCTCTATTTCGACAAGGAATCCGGCCTCTTGCTGCGCCTCATCCGTTACGCCGAGACGCCGCTCGGCCGCAATCCGACGCAAATTGATTACGCGGACTATCGCGATGCGAACGGACTGAAAGTCCCGTTCCGCTGGACACTTTCCCGGCCGGGAAACCAGTTCACCATTCAGGTGGAACAGCTTCAGCAGAACGTTTCGGTGGACGACGCCAAATTTGTCGCCCCGCCACCGCCGCCAGCCACACAGAAACCTTCGGCGCCTTGATCCGCGCGCCTGCAATTTCGGATTAACTTTGACTTTTCTTTAGAACCGGAATGCCAGCCCGGCCAAAAAGTTCCCGCGGTGCTGGTATTGCGACACCTTCGCGGTATAGCAGCCGTAGAAAGGATCGCAGTAAGTGGCTAGTGCGGAATTTGCGTAAGTCGGCATATAGCGGGCATCTCCCCTAAAAGAAACGTGCCGCGTGAAGCTGTACTTCACCCCGCCGCCGATGCCATAAGAAAAATCCAGCCGCGAGGGGTTGCCTCCGCTGTTAAACTCATGGGTAAACCCTAGGCTGCCCGCAATGTACGGCCGCCATTTGTGCTCATCGCCGAGAAACATATACATCGCACCGAATTGATACTGGTCCACGTCCGAATTGTAAGCCTTCATAAACGGCCCACCCGGAGTCTGCTGCACGCTGTAGGAAGTCAGGTTGCGGTTCCACATAAACTCAAATTGCGCGTTCGTGGTGACCGAATAGCCGATGAAAGTGCCAAAACTTGTGGCTCCATTGATACGCAAGTCGTTGACGGTTACCGTGCTCGAACTCAGCGGATAAGACCCGCTTGTTTCATATCCAACAAACGGCGTCACTTCCCACTTTTCACGCCCATAATATTGCGCACTAGCAGGTGCGCTTGCCATCAACCAGATTGCTCCCGCTAGTAGAGAAATCATTCCGATCCGCATGACGATCCTCCTGTTCTTGAATCCGGACAAAATGGCCATTCGCTGGTCATTTCGTTCTGGAGTTTAGGATGCGCTCAGCGCTCCTCGCGTTTCGCAATAGACATGGACACTCCGAGAGCGAAGCGCTTATCGCAATACTATTTCAACCCGGTTGAAAGGAATTCGTCGCGCGAGAGGTTGTGGCTGCAGATCCGGGTAAGCGCACTCAGGCCCTTTTCGCATGGTCCCGGAGGCTCAGGGCTCGCTAACTGAGGCAGGAAGGCTTCAGGCTTTTTACTAAACACTTAGAACTGATAACTGAAAACTTGGAATTGGTGGGCCTGGGTGGACTTGAACCACCGACCTCGCCCTTATCAGGGTAGCGTGGTTAGGTTTTACAACAACTTACAAGACCGCGGGGACTGCCAAACTACGCGGAAGTCATATACGACGTAGGTCATTGTGGGTTGGGTTGTGGGTTGCAAAAAGTGTATGGACTCCGAAGCAGCCTCTCACATTCATTTCCTGGAACCCCCTTTCTGCATAACCTCCGGGTAACCGACGACTTGCCCAGAACAGTTCCCGACGAATGAGACAGACTGCATTACAGAGAGACCTAGTACACGTCGAGATCTTTTCCGATAACGAATTTCCCTGAATATCGCGAACCTATCTCCTTTTGAAGCATTTCTGGCGGAGCGTAGAATGCGTCCGCACCGGCGTTGGGCGATAGGAGTCTGGGAGGTGCCATTCCCGGCGGGAAGGTGATGGTGTGATAGATCACGAGCAGCTTCGGTTTGGCTTTGTTCGCCAACTCTGCGAGCTGTTCCGTCGTCGTACGGTACTTTGCCACGAACGCTTGGACACTTTCGGGCATCTTCGCGTGCATTTCGACGGACTGCGCTTCATGGATCAGGACATCGCAGCCGTTACAGGCGTTGATCGTTGCCTCCACTGGATGCGTGTCGCCGGAGATCACGATCGTGCGGTCCGGTGTTTCGAAGCGATACCCGTAGCTCTCCATCGCGTGTTTCGTGGCGAATGCTGTGACCGTGACCTTTTCGTCTTTGTATATGACACCCGCCTTGATTTCGTGCGCGTTCACTTTCCACGCATCGGGGGAGCGACCAATTTCGCGCACCGTTGCTTCGGGATTGGTGCGTGTCTCGATGTCGACCCGATAAGCCTGCAAAATGTGCTCGGTCATCGATTGCAACCCCGAGGGACCATAAACTTCGAGGGGGACCGCTCGGCCTGATGTCCATCCCGTGAGGATCAGATCAGAATAGCCAGCTGTGTGATCGGAATGAAGGTGGGTCACAAATGCCACCTTCAGATTGCCGGGCCTAGCCGCTGTGATTCCTCGAGTCATGGCGGCAGCTTCGGCACGGCGCACCACGCCCGGTCCGAAATCAACGAGATAAGCGCGATCATCAACTGCAATCACAGTCGCCGGGCCGGAACGGTCAGGATCGGGCACAGGTGTGCCGGTGCCTAGCAGTACTACCCGAGTTCGCGGTGTTGCTTGGCCAGGCGAATGACTGGTTGATTCTTGGGCCACACCGCTTACCGCCGTCAGCATTATTAGAAGCAAATACGCCGCCATGCGCCGGCTTCTCATGTGTCCCTCCGAACGGTGCTTTGGGGTAGTAATTCGACGAAAGCCTAATCAACGCGATTCGAGAAGTCAATTCTGAGCGGATAACGAGCACTCTGACGTAACGCGATTAGGTAAGGGTTGCCGACCATACGCCCACAATCCGTAGAGTAGGATCGATCCGCTGTCGAATTTTCGGCAGCCGGTCTGCCGGTCCATGAGCGTTTCGAGTATAATCCGCCGAACTATTTCCGCGGTCCTGATGCTGTCATCCCGATATTCGGAGGCGTTTTGGGCGTTCTGAGGAGCTCTCCAGAGACGGGCCACGAGAAGCAATCTGCCGCCCAAAGGTGGCGCTTCATTCTCGTGCTGGCCATCATCATTGGCGCAGCGATTATTCGCTCTGCGGTCGCGACTCGGTTAGATAGCTTCACCATTGATGAGGCCTACCACATCGCCGCCGGCGTCTCTTATGTGAAAATGCGCGACTTTCGCGTGAACCCGGAGCATCCGCCGTTGGTAAAGCTGTGGGTGGGAACTGTGCTGTCGCTAACGGGGTTCCGACTCGGACCTTTGCGCGTGATGCACGATAAGCCCGACGAGCGAGCCTTCACAGCGAACGCTGTTTTCCAGCAGAACGATCCCGACGCGGTTCAACGCCGCTCGCGCATTGCGATGTGGACGCTTAACGGACTGCTGCTCATGTGGTTGGCGATTTCCTTGCGTCGGTGTTTTGGCGAGAGCGTCGCCCTTGCAGCCATTATTTTTCTGGCGATTGATCCGACGATTGCGGCTCATCTGCCGGTGGTGATGACAGATCTGCCGGTTGCGCTGCTTTCGGCGACAACAATCGTACTCGCCACTCGTGCGTTCCTCTCGTGGTTGTGGACTGATCTTGCTTGGTGTTCATTTGCCCTCGGTCTAGCTCTTGCTACCAAGCATTCGGCCCCGGTCTTCTACATTTTCGCGGGCATACTCGGCGCAATCTTTGCCTTCATTCTGCCGACGTCGATTTCGACGGACTCACGCGCTCGAAGGCTAGTCAAACTCTGTGGTGTTCTCGTCGGCGCGTGGACGATTCTCTGGGCTTTCTACTCATTTCGTTTCCGTGAGAGTAGTTCAGTGGAGGAAGTCTTCAATCGCCCTTTGCTACTAAAAATTGATGATGTGGGTTCTCCGGCCTATCACTTCGTTTTGTCGGTGCTGGCTAGAACCCATATTCTGCCGCGGGCATACATATGGGGTTTTGCCGACACGGTGCACGCGGGTTTGGAAGGGCGAGCTTTTCAACAGCTCGCTTTCGGGCACGTCTACTACAACAAAGCGCCCTGGTATTTCTTTCCCGGCATGATTGCGGCCAAGCTACCAATTGGCCTTGGCTTAATCGCCTTGTCCGGCTTCTTCTTGTTTTTTCGAAAGGGCTATCCTCGCGAGTGGAAGCTTCCCGCGACGATACTAATAGCGGCCGCGTTATGTTTCTTTCTAGTTTTGCGTTCCGGCTCGACATATGCGGGTGTGCGCCACGCGTTGCCAATGGTTGTAGTGCTTGCGATTCTGGGCGGTATGGTGATCGCTACGGCAGTTCATTCTAAGGGGAACGTTCTAAGAGTCTTCATTGGGCTGACACTATTGATGGCTCTGGTTTCAGCATTACCTGTGCTTCGCCCTTGGGAGTATTTCAACGAAATCGTAGGAGGCGCAGAAAAAGGATATCTCTACTTCGATGACGACGGCGTGGACTTGGGCCAACGCACAAAGGAACTGGCACGTTACTATCAGCAGGTGATCCAGCCCACGCACGAAGTTCCATTCGTTACATATGTGATTTCACCAGCTGAGAAAAGAGCTCGCGGGATTGACTGGATGGGTGCGAATCTAAGTCGTGACGAAAGTCGAATGAATGAACCTACTTTTTCGGGAACAGTCCTGATCAACGCCAGATCTGTGAGCAGAAGACTGTGGTGGGACATGGCAACGATTCGTGCGGCGACTCCCGTAGTCCGGTTTGGAAACTTATTGGTATTTCGAGGAACATTCGACATGCGCGGCCGAGTGGCAAGAGAGCTCTATAGGTCGGGCGTTTCCCTGCTGTTCGCGGGCAAGCCCGACCCTGACACTGCCGAGCGCATGTTGAAGGAATCGGTTGCCGCTGACCCCACCGCATTCTTCGTGTACATCGAGTTGGGGAATATCTATCTACAGCGCGGCTCGCGGGCTGAGGCGGAGCAGGCGTATACCAGTGCGCTTGAACATGTCCCTCCTGAAGCGTCTGTGCGCCGGTCGATTCAGAACCAGATAGACCTCCTGAGAGTGCAGCCTTTGCAACAGATCGCCCCGCTACGCGATCCGGGCTTAGAGTAAAGTTTGTTAGTACCATGCTCAAATCAGAGGCGGACCGCTTTCTGTTCATGAGTTCCACCGGTTCGATTCCTGGCGTGTGACGGGCCATCCGGAAGTATCTGCATTACTTCCTGTTTGCCGACCAACCACCCATACTGGTGCACAATGTACAATTCACGCGTCCCGTATGCCAGGTCGAAAACCAAGATCAAGAGGCCAACTTCCATGAAACTACTTGTAATCCTCCTCACCCTGTTGTCGGCAACCATCGGCGCGACGGCACAGCAACCGAACTCGCCGAAGCCGGCCGGCTCGCCCGAAGTCGAGCTACGCGCCTTTATGGCCGAACTCCGAAAAGCAAGTATCGAGGGCGACGTGGACACTATCGCGAACTCGATGACTGATGATTACGTCCAGACGGACATCAATGGCTACCGCCAGGACAAAACCACATGGCTCAACGAATATTTCAGACCGCTAGCCGATCTGATTAAGGCGGGCAAGTTTCACTGGGTAGAATTCGAGAGAACAAATCTCCAATTTCGATTCTATGGGCACTTTGCGATCGTGACTGGCGAATTACACGCAAAGGCAACCGGGGCGAGACCTGGAGCGCATGCGTGGGTACCCGATCCAAACGCGAGTTTCAGCGGGACGCTCTACTTCACACATGTTTACATAAAGCAAAATGGAAAATGGATGCTAGCGGCCTTGCACAATCAAATCCCCCTGCCGCTTGCGAACGCCGCCAAGTGAGAAAGGGTTCCTTTCGGAGGATCTTTTCAACTCTCCCCGCGGGAGGATCACGGGCAACCCTTCCCTTACCGATAAAGGAAGGATTGGAAAGTTGATGTGCGCGGCACGGCACTACTCCCGATGCTGAACGGCTTGAATATAGCGAGTGATTTGATCCAGGTGCGAAAGGTCGTGACCGGCCAGCAATCGCAACATCACGTCTAGGGACTCCGGGCCGCGCTCATTGTGCTGGCCGGTGCGCTTTAAATCCTGCGCTGACGTTCGTCTCCACAGTGCCAAATTGAACAAGCGCATCGTCCGAAAGATTTCGACAAGCTCTGACGGCTCGCGCTCATTGTGCCGAAGGGCGGCCACCCACAAATCCTGGTTGGTGCCAAGAATAGTCGGGTCGTTCTCGCAAAGAATCAGCCTAAGGCGGTACCCATACACCCATTCGCTATCGGTCAGATGGCCGATAATCTCGTTCGGCGTCCATTTTCCCTCAAATGGCCGGGTGCGAAGTAGCGTCGCCGAATGCTTGCCCACGATATCGGCCAAGGCGGATACCGTTTGCGCCAACACCTCCAAAGGGTCGCGGTTAGCCAGTAGTTTGAACATCTTCTCACGATAGGCCTGTGAAGCGGACATCGAGAGTCCTGCGTGCGCCGTCGTCATTGCTAGCTCCTTTCTTAGGTCCGAAACCGTTTCCCGAACCTTTGTTCTAACGAAGTTTGTCGAAGGACTAGGCCCAGGTAATGGCAGGAAAACGATATTACGTCCCGCTGACTCCGCGCTATCCGAATTGTGCGTTCAAAGCAAATTCCTTCCGGGAAAGATCCCCAGATGTCTTGCCTCTGGTTATTGGCGAGTGACGCCAACCGGAAGTTAGAGTCGAGAACTGATCCGCTCGGTTCCTATCTGGGTTACTTCCGGATTGTCGACCACTCCACGACAATGACCCGATCTGTTCTATCCATTGCGGCCACCATGATCCTGATGTAGCTTTGCTCCATGAAAGCTGTGCTCTTTCTTACCGTCGTCGTCGTATGCGCAGGTGCTGGAGCTCAGAGCAAGCACGTCGGGGCACGCGAGAGCCGCATTCCGGTTCAAGGCGCGGGGTTGTATTGCCGCGAAGTCGGACGGGGCTTGCCCATGATCGTCCTGCATGGCGGCCCAGACTTCGACATCTCCTATCTCTTGCCTGAGCTGGACCGCCTCTCTGACAAGTTCCATCTTATTTATTACGACCAGCGCGGGCGGGGCCGCTCTGCCGATTACATGAAGCCTGAAGACGTTACGCTCGAATCTGAAATGGCCGATCTCGATGAGGTCCGAGAGCATTTTCATCTCGACAAGGCGGTGCTGCTGGGGCATTCGTGGGGCACGGTGCTGGCGCTTGAATACGCGCTTCGCCACCCGGAACGCGTCTCGCGGCTGGTGCTGATGGACCCCGCGCCAGCCTCTGCCGCCGACATCAACCGCTTCCGCAAGGAACGTGTCGAGAAATGGCCCGTTCTTATGGAGCTACGAAAGGCCATCGGAGACACCACCGCTTACAAAGAGGCCGATCCCGAAGCTGTCGTTGCTTACTATCGCGTCCATTTCAAACCCGCACTGGCGCGATCAGAGGACTTCGAAAAGCTCATGATAAGGATGCAGGCGCGCTTCATCGAACAGGGGAAAGAGGGAATTCTCAAATCGAGAGCCGTCGAAGAGCGGCTGGTGAATGAGACGTGGGCCTCGCCCAATGGTTACGACTTGCATCCCAAGCTCAAGGGCCTGAACATCCCGGCGCTCGTCATCACGGGCGACCACGATTTCTTTCCCTTCGCTGCCGAGCACATTGCGCAGGCCATTCCCGGTGCCCGCCTGGTGACGCTCAAAGACTGTGGCCATTTCCCCTATCTCGAATGCCCCGCTCCTCTGCGAGAGCAAATTGACGCCTTCTTTCGCGGCAGGTAGTCGTGCCGATTACCGCCGACTCGCGGAGTGATCGCGTGGGGGCGATCTTGAGGGATGACGGACTTGCCGGAAGTTATTCTAGTGGTTAATCAAAGTTTAAGTTAAAATCTCTTCCTCCAGCCTCTGCCTGCCGGAGCCATAATCGGTCCGCTCAAGCAATGGCTCCAAAAGAAGAAAGAGCTAGCGCGTACTCTACATTCATGGCTTACGCGGGTAGATACACGTTCACTTGCGATAAGGTGGTGACTCATGTCGAGATTGCCTCGTTGCAAAACTGGGTCAACACGGACCAAACACGGTTTGTGACATTGCAAGCTAATCAATTAACGGTACGAACCGCGCCCATCTCGAGGGCAGGTGTTATGGTGAACCTTGAATCGGTCTGGGCGCGGTTGAATTAGGGAACTCTTGGTTTTGCGCCTTTCTCTTAGTAATGCGCGAACGCAACAGCCGTCTTCAACTTCCGATTTGCCAACGATCCGCCCGGAACCTCTCCCGTCCTCTCAGATCTTGTCACCTTGCTGCTTGCAGGCGGCGCTACGATAGGTGCGTTGTTTCGAGGCTGCCATGAAAAAGATCGCCGTCGGCTTAGTTATGCTTGTAATGACAGTTACAAATCCTGCCATTGCTAACGCTGCAAGCGACGAGCAGGCTGTACGAAGGGTGCTTGCATCTTTCGACGAGGCCTTCAACAGACATGATGCTGATGCCGTAGCCGCGCTATACACGGACGACGCCGAGTTCATCAACATTTCAGGAATGTGGTGGCGTGGAAAGGCAGAGATTGGGCGCGGGACCGCCTTCGTGCTCGCGAATATTTTTCAGAACACCACAATACAGACCGACTCGGTTTCTGTATGATTTCCGACGCGTGACACAGCAATCGCAGTCATCGTTCAGCACACCGTAGGCAGTTTCGTCCTCCCCGATGGAACTCGCATTGCGAGCACGAATGCCCGGTTGACGTGGTGGTCTCAATAGGTCGATGCAACACCATCTGATATAAGTCTGCACTCTAAAGGTGGTGTTATATGAGGCCACGGAAACGGTTTGGGCTTTCTGCGATCGAGAAGAACGACATCTGGAGCCGTTGGAAGGCCGGGCAGACGCTACATGAGATTGGGCGCGCCTTTGACAAGCCACATAATTCCATTCGCAGTGTGTTGTTGCCTAGCGGAGGCATTCCTCCCCTAGCGCGCCGGCGCTCCCGTCTAGCCCTCACACGGTGTGCGCGCGAGGACATCTCGCGAGGGATCGCTTCCGGTTCATCGATTCGTGAGATGGCTAGACACCTGGATCGAGCGGCCTCGACGGTGGGCCGGGAGGTCACACGCCATGGTGGCCGTCCCGCCTATCGAGCACATGAGGCGGACGACCAAGCCTGGGAGTCGGCCTTGCGGCCCAAGAAGTGCCTTCTTGCCCAGCACCGGAGGTTGCGAGAGGTCGTTACGAGTAAACTGATCCTGGACTGGTCGCCCGAGCAGATTTCCGGGTGGCTGAAGACTGCGTATCCCCTGGACGAGAGCATGCGCGTGTCCCACGAGACCATTTACCGTAGCCTATTCATCCAAGCGCGTGGAGCGCGGAAAAAAGAGCTGATGGAGCACCTGCGAACCAAGCGGCGCATGCGCCGCTCGCAGCACGCGCATATCTTCAAAGACTCGCGCGGTCAAATCGCAGATGCCATCTCGATTCGAGAAAGACCCGCTGAAGTTGCGGACCGCGCTGTTCCTGGTCATTGGGAGGGCGATCTCCTAAGCGGCTCACGGAACAGTCACATCGTGACGTTAGTGGAGCGTCATTCACGCTTTGCCATGCTGATCAAGGTGCCCAGCAAAGATACAGCCGTGGTGGTGACGGCATTGAGTCGGCATGTTCGTAAACTTCCCGCTACCCTGCGGCGCTCGCTGACGTGGGATCGCGGACTAGAGATGGCCAAACACAAGGACTTTACGGTAGCTACGGATGTGCAGGTCTACTTCTGCGATCCGCAAAGTCCCTGGCAGCGGGGCACGAACGAAAACACAAACCTCCTTTTAAGGCAATACTTCCCGCGAGGAACCGACCTGTCTAGCTATTCTCAAACGCAGCTCGACCAGGTCGCGCTGCGTTTGAATCAACGCCCGAGAAAAACTCTGGGATTTCAAACTCCGGCGAGTAAACTTCAAGCAAGTGTTGCGTCGACCATCTGAGCTGACAGTATTTTCTGGTAAAGGCCGGAGGCCGATGGCTGATCACCGGCGGTCAAAATACGGAGATCCGACCGGGGCTACACGACCCCAGCAAGGAATAAGCAGATCTGGCAGGTGGCCGCTTCTTCTGCTGCTTTGGCCAGCGCGCTGTTTGGTGCGTTTGTGGTCCAGCGAAGATGCGGCCCATGCGTCGAAGGCTATTCGGAGTATAATTCGGCAAAATATAGCCTGTGAAAAGCGCTAACTGGGACCCGCATGTGTGACTTCTTTGTCTGGAAGGTTGGTCAAGAACAGGAGAATTCCTTTGCAAAATATGGACCGTCGCTTATTTCTTGGCGCAGTTACGGCTGCATTTCCAGTAGCCCTAATGGGGCAGTCCGGCAAGACGTCGACACCGGTGAGGGCGACTCGGGTTGTGGGTGGCGAGGACCGATTTGGCGAGCACCACACGCTCGGCGTCAGCTCCACCGATTTCAAAGTGTCAACGCAGGACAGCAGCGGCGATCTCTTCATCATGGAGCACACGAGCCGCAAGAAGGGCGGCCCGCCCCGCCATTTGCACCACAATGAGGATGAGTGGTTCTATGCCATTGCAGGAGAATACGTCGTTGAGATCGGAACTGAACGCTTCAGGCTGAAGCCCGGGGATTCTGTTCTCGCACCACGAGAGGTGCCTCACGCTTGGGCATTCGTCGGTGACACCCCTGGCAAAATGCTGATCGCCTTCGCGCCTGCCAACAAGATGGAAGCATTTTTCCGGGAATCTATGAAGCGGCACAACAGCGCGTATTCGAATTCTAGCAACGCGAACGACAAGGAGCTTTTTCACGCCTACGGTATGGAGCTACTTGGCCCCCCACTATCCGTGGAATGAGGAGATTGGGCGGCTACGCGATTGAGTAACCGGAGATTGCTGTGATTGGTTGGAGAAGATGACATGGCATGCCACGATGGTCGCGTTTTCGCCAGAGACGAGCTGCACACCCACAACTCACAACCCAGCGCATACGGTCCATCAAGACGGGAATTTCTGACGACGCTGGCTGCCCTGGGGGCGGCGCAAATGCTGCCGAGCGGTGCGCTGTTTGCACAGACGCCCTCCTCCGGGACCAAGCCGCGCCTCATCGACGTACACCATCACTTTTCACCCCCATTCTATAGTAAGGAAACCGGAGGCCGCGCTTTTTCATACGGAATGGGGGATCGTCGGATGTTGCAGTGGACACCAGAAGCGTCCCTAGCTGAAATGGACAAGGGCGGCGTTGAGTGTGCCATTCTCTCTCTTACCACCCCCGCTGTTTGGTTCGGAGATCTGCAGGCAGATCGTAACTTGGCACGAAGATGCAATGAGTATGCAGCCCAGTTGGTCGGCGATCATCCAGGACGCTTCGGTTTCTTCGCTGCGCTACCGCTGCCCGACACGGACGGCAGCCTTCGAGAGATCACATATGCATTGGACACGCTGAAGGCAGACGGCATCGGCTTATTAACCAGTTATGATGCCAAGTGGCCCGGTGATCCCGCCTTTGCCCCAGTATTTGAGGAATTGAACCGCCGCAAGGCGGTGGTTTATTTCCACCCGACGGCGCCATCGTGTTGTAGAGATCTCATTCCCTCTGTTCCTCCACCGTACATCGAGTTTCCCCATGACACGACCAGGGCAGTAATGAGTCTGCTTTACTCGGGCTCACTTGCGCGGCTGCGCGGGGTTCGTTTCATTTTCTCCCACGCCGGAGGCACCATACCGATGCTGGCCAGCCGCATCGCTGGTTTGGCCCATGATCCGGTCATGGCAGAAAAGGTGCCCGACGGTGTCGAACATGAATTAAAGAGACTGCACTACGATATCGCCAACTCCGCCAATCGCCCCGCCATGTCCGCCCTGATGAACCTTGTCCCAATTTCGCAGATTGTGTTTGGTAGCGATTACCCGTTCTTCCCTATCGGCCTGACTGCCATAGGGATGACTAACCTTGGGCTCGCTGCTCCCGACCTGCAAGCCATCGGACGCGATAACGCGATAGGGTTGCTGCCGCGTTTGAAAGCGGGAGTTACCCTGTAGGAAATTTTATTGAAATCTCCAGTCCTTGGGTATCCGATGACTGCTTATCGAGCGTAATTGGGGGGGTAATTCATCAACCATAAGAACCTTGCACCCAACACTGAACAATCCGAGAGTTGAGGTTTATTGGATGGACCAAATGCTAAGTTTGTTGCCGGAGCCGCCTACAACTGAAAGACGGCCGTGCGCGAACGCTACTCCGAGAACGGCTATGCCAGGTTGTTCGAATCTTGCGCGCACGGTATGGGTGCCGAGATCCCAAAGCAGAACGACGCTGATGCTGACATCATCGAAGCGTTTGGACAGATTGTAGATCGCCGCGATTTGTTTGCCATCGCCGGAAGCTACGAGACCACGAACGGCACCGGACTGTTTTGTAAGCGTCTCGCTGATTTTGCCGCTCAGCGGATCGATAATGGAGATAGTATTATCCCCGCCGCCGACGAAGAGCGATTTGCCGTCCGGCGAAAAATCGAGAGCGAGAGACTCCAGCAGCAATTCCGATGCGGTACTGCGCAGGACTCCGGTGTGCGCATTATAGATGCGGATGGCCGTGTCGCCATCGGCTGAGGCGAGCATGGCGCCATCCGCTGAAAAGCCCAAAGACATAAGGCAGTAGCAATCGAACGGGGTATGCAGAACGGCCAAACGCTTCTGCGTGGGCAATTCCCAGATCTGTTCGTCGAAGTCGGTCGCAAGCGCCAGAAGCTGATTGTCCGGAGAAATCGTCAAGGCACGAACAGCGGAGGATGCCGCGACCTCCTCTTGGACCTTCCAGGAAGAAACGTCCCAAACCTTGATTGTCCCGCTTTTTGCAGCAACCGCGAGCAAGCGTCCATCATTTGAAAAGCGAAGTCTGTTGGCGGGGTCCGCCTTGTTGTCCAGAGTGTGAAATAGCTCGCCGGAGGGTAATGCCCAGACGCGCACGACGTTGTCGTTGAAAACTGTCGCAAGAAAGTCGGCGTTTCGGGAAAGCACCGCCGAGAAATTTACACGACCCGGTGGAGGAGCGACGGAAACACCTGCGGGAAGCGAAATGCTGCCCTCTTGACGGATGGTCTGCGCGAAGAGTGTGGGCGATGATAAGAAGATCAGGATGCTCGCCACTGCGGTGCTGCTGCGGCAAATCATAACCGTTCGAGGCACAGCTCAAAGCGAACTTCCGCGTGGATAGCTTCGGGCTCTCCCGTCAGAAGAACAGGACGGATCAGCTCAGGGGTGCGGATGACCGGGTCGCGGACGAAGTTCTTTTGCGGATCGCCGTCAAACGCGGGATCCGTAGCGAAATATAGCTGCGTCACGAGGGTCTTGTGTCCTGGAGCGGTCACTAGGTAGTGGACGTGCTGGCAGACGCGACTGCGGTCGGGGTAATGCCCGGGCATGACCGTCTCGAATCTGTATTGGCCGGAGGCATCCACGGGCAGTTTGGCCCGATAGCGATAGCCATCGATATCGTAATAGCCGGAGTGATCGGCCTGCCAGATTTCGATCGTGGCATCGGGAAGCACATCACCGCGAGTATCGAGCACCTGACCTGAAAGGGACAACGGCAATCCCGGATCGCCTGGCGCACGCAGTGTACCGGTTGTGGGTGCCAGCCTTTTATAGAATGGGCCGAGAGTATTCGGTGGGGTGGGCTTGCGGGGCTCCTTCTCGCGCTCCTGGAAGGCCGCGAACATCGCTTCGGCTGAAAAGCCGGAGGCGATAGTGAGCGAGCCCAAGGCCATACAATGATGAAGAATGGCGCGACGGGTAAACATGGCACCGCCTCCCAATCAGATGTTGATGAGAGTCTATCACCTATCGTCCACCACCAGCCCTCTTGGGATGATTCCTGAACGCTGGTATGGATCCCGCATGGCTGTGGAATCGGTTCGCCAGTGCAATGGCCGGAACAGCCAAGAGGTGGCCGCAGAAGGCGGGATTACGCGTCAAGAGTCTTGCTGCCTCTACGGAGCATCCAGTGCGGTCGACCCGACACTGTGGGCGGATGACGGACAAGCCGGAAGTAATGCTGGCAGAACCCTTCGGGCCATCACTTCCGGTCGGCCGACCACTCAGCTCTTCGCAAGGAAGATTTTGTCAAGGGGTCCATGTCGTCATCACGGTTCAAAAGGTGAACTTCAAGCCGAATTGGATAATTCGAGGATTGTTGCTCGTAGAGATGATGCGACCAAAATTGCCCGCATTTTGGACTTGCCCTGACGTCGGGTCGATACGGCCAGCCGAAGCTACGAGAGCATTCAGGTTGCTGATGGGATTAGCGAAATTTGGATGATTGAACATGTTGAAAAACTCAGTGCGAAATTCGAATGCCTGTGATTCAGAGACAGGAAAGAGTTTTGCGAGAGAAAAGTCCAAATTAACTTGCCGCGGGCCCCGCAAGCAGTTTCTGCCAATATCGCCTATATCCGTGCCAGCCGCGCTGGCTGTTGCGATTCCACCGGAACTCGGAATGGCCTGACCTGCCTGCAGAAGCGGTCGAGCAAAAACTGTTGGGTTGAAAAAATAGCCGGTGGGCACGTCTTGGGTCGCGCTTTTACAAGTCATTCCCGCTACGAGACTTGGTCGAGCCAATGGGTTTGCCCCGTTCGCCAGTCCATAGAACGAACCCGCTCCAGTGTCCTCGATGTCGATCGGAAGGCCGGACATCGCGGTGAGAATCGCGGAGGATTGCCAGTTCCAAAATGCCAGACGGCCAGGGCGCGATTGCCCAGCGAATACGGGCTTGGGCATTTCCCACACATAGCTAAACACAAGTCGATGCGTATGGTCGAAGTCGGATGGGCCACGATTTGCCCTTGGATTGTTCTGATTGCCAAGGACCGGACTAGAGTCGTTCACCGCACCCGTATTGACCACGCCCGAGATTCCGGCGCCGCCTCCAATCCCGGAAGCATTATCTATAGATTTGGCGTAAGTATAGGCAGCGAGAAATTGCGCGTGGTTGGAAGGTCTCGCTGTCACGCTGAGCTGGAGCGAATTGTAAGAGGAATCGGCGCTAGATTCATTCAGACTGAACCCATTGATCGAAACGCCCTGCAGCGGGGCACGCATGGGTGCATCTGAAGGAGAATTCGAAGTGAACACCGCCCCCGTCACAGCGTTGGTTACTGGATTCTGTGGACTCGCAAGCTGAGCTTGATTGATGGCCACCTGACGGAACAGTTTTCTGCTGCTGGCGCCGACGTATGCCGCTTGCAGAACAAGATTCTTCTCCAGTGCGATTTCCAGACTCAAATTGTACTGCTGCACGTAGGGCGTGCGCATCCCGCGATCAAATGCAGGACCTGCGAGTGGAATTGGAGGAACAAACGTAGGGAACTGACTCTGAGCAGGGACATTGAAGAATGGATTGTCGAATGCGGCATCATTCCGAACGCCAAGGATGAACATGGGAGGCAGTTGAGCGCTTGCCGAGGCATAGGCAAACGTCACGCGCGAGAAATAGATCCCGTAGCCACCACGGACTATCAACCGACCTGATGGCGCAGGGAAATAAGCGAATCCGATGCGTGGACCGAAATTGTTTGGGTCGATGCTCCGGATCACATATTTGCTCCCCTTGGCCACGCTAGGCAATGTAAAGTTCGAAATGGCATTTCCGGCTTGCACAAATCCTCCGGCCGGCGGCCCAATGGGAGCACCGTTCTGCTCCCGTGGTACATAAAGAGCCGGATCGAACGTTGTGAGACGTCCAAGCGTGTCGTATATGGGAAGATCGAGCTCATATCGTAGTCCCAGATTCAATGTCAGTGCTGAGGACAGTTTCCAGTCGTCCTGCACAAAAAAGTTATAGTCCCACGCGCGCTGACTTCGGTCGGTGAGTCCGCTTCCGAATGTCGAAACTTGAGTTGTCCCGGTCAAAAAATCTTGGAAGCTCTGAAAGTCAATCTGCCCCCGCGTAAAGTTCTGTGCGGTCAGGTTGACTCCGTTGTATCGAATATCAGCGCCGGTTGAGATTGTGTGCCTTCCTCTCAGCATTGTTAACGAGTCCCCGAGCGTACACACAAATACCCGTGCCGGACTGATGTTCGTCGGAGTACCAATGATCACTCCTCCCGCTGCAGGAGCAATTCGGATCAAGGACAACCCAGGCAGTGCGCTCGAATTCGCCCTTGAAATGCCAACTTCCGCATCGGTGACCGGCTCTCGCGGAAAAGTGTTGTTGCTATTGAACGCATAACCGAGGTGGAGTTCGTTCGTCAGTTTGGGGTGGAAGGAGTGGATATCCTGAATGCTGATCAAACGATTGTTGAAAGCCTGTTCGGTTCCGAATCCGGGAACATTGGGCCCTGTGCCCCGAAAACTGGGCAATGCCAGAAATTGTGTCGTGTTGGCAAAGAAGAATTTCATTGCGAGAGAATTATTGTTCGAAAATCGAATATCAGAGTCAGCGTTGAACTGATCTTCTTGAAAGGTTGACGGCGAGGACCCGGAATATAGTCCTTTTGCTTGAGGCGTAGGAATCAAGAACCGGCCATTGGGGAGCTTTGTGTTGAGCAGCGCAAGCGAAGCGGGGTCAATAGAAGTAATCTGATACGTTGACTCCAAGCTGGAAGCAGACCGGTCGTCGGTCAGTTTCGGATCAACAAGAACATTGGAAGAGATGCTGTTGATAATGGAGGCTGCGTTTCGTTCCCGCGAGCCCTGGTAGGAAATAAAAAAGAATGTTTTGTCCTTCCGAATTGGGCCTCCCAGAAGGCCTCCGAAGACATTGCGACGTAGCAAAGGGCGTACCTGCCCAGACGCCTCCAGGAACGGATTATTTGCGTTGAGGCCTTCATTCCGAAAGTATTCATAGGCAGTTCCGTGAAACTGTTTGGAGCCGCTCTTCGTCACGAGCTCGATGTTGCCACCACCGCTGCGGCCGTAACGCGCGTCATAGAGTGAAGTTTGCACTTTGAATTGCTCAATCGTCTCAGGAGCAGGAACTCCAACCAGAACCACTCCGTTGGTCCCCATGGTTGTCGCGTCGATGCCGTTTATTTGAAAGAAGTTTTGTGTGACCCGTGCGCCGTCGACAGAAATAGCCTGCGTGTTGCGGCCGACGGCTGTGCTGTCTGGCAAGTAGGTGGCAGTCCCAGGTGAGAGCGTCAGAATCTGTGTGAAATTTCGAGAAGCGAGAGGAAGGTTAGCCACCGCTTGCGTGTCAACTACTGCTCCCAGTTGAGGACCGTCCATTTGGAGTAGAGGAGTGGAGTTACCCTTCACAAAGATGGTCTCGACGCGAGTGCCTATGGCCAAGGTAACATCAGTGACGGTTGTCTGCGTAATTCTGGCGACAACATCGGTCAAAACAGAGGTCTTGAAGCCTGTTGCCGCCACTTCGATTCGGTACAGGCCAGGAGGCAGCAGAAAAAAAGAATATGTGCCTTCTTGATCCGTCGTGGCGCTCCATGTTTCATTTGTTGCTTTGTTGATGGCCTGGACGTCCGCCCGCAGGACAACGTTGCCGGAGGGATCTCTTACCGCCCCTGCAATTCGCCCCGTTGTTTGTGCAGATGCGCACAAGCCCACGCCAGAAGCCAGAACACACGCAAGCGCAAGCCGAATTGACAGCCTCGTGATCACTGCTTATTCCCGCTTCAGACTGTAGCCTATCCTGCTGATCTGAAGATTACAGATGCTCGCGGAAATATTCCCATTGCTTTCTTTGTTCCGCGAGAAAGCTCAAAAAGCCAGGATCATTGCGCAGGTGATCGAGGTTTGAATCATGCTCGAATAAGGGATAGCACGGAAAGCCATCGTCGGCTGTCAGCCGAAGATATTGGAGGGCTTGCTCATGCCTGTTCAGCAGTGCATAGGCGGAAGCCGCGGAATAAGCTACATGGTGGAAATGCTGGTATCCCCTGCCTCTTGTCACGGCCTCCTGAATCTTACGTTCCGCCAAAGTAGCGTTACCAACTTCCGCAGCTAGCAGCGCCTGAATGGCCGTGAGGGAGCCGCCCGGGTCCAAGGGGCTGGCCTTGAGGAATGTCTCGACTGTCTGCTGTGCCTCCCGTCGTCTTCCTAGGTGTTGTAGTGCAAACGATGTCTGAAACGCCCAAAAAGGTGGCAGGAATTTCTCGGAATCACGCAACTCAATAAGGGACTCGTCGTATTTCCCTCGATAAAGCAAATTGATGCCAACTCTGAAGCGAATGCCGGTGTTCAACGGATCCAATGCTATGGCCCTCTTGATTTCCTCATCTGCTTTGTCAAGAAGGCCAACGTGGTTATAGACGTTGGCGAGCTGGTGATGAGCCTCAGCAAGATTTGGGTTGAGTTCGAGAGCATGTCGATAGTCGGAAACGGCCCGCTCCACAGACCAACCGTTTGCGGGTGACCACAGTAAGTAGCCGCGAGTTACGTAACCCTCTGATATATTTGGATCTAAAGCGAGTGCTTTTCCCACTGCTGCGTTAGCGTCCTCAATCCACTTCGGCTCATTTATCTCTATACTGAACGCCCGAGTTCGATACGCCGTCGCCAGCGCTGCGTAAGCCACTGCGAACTGCGGATCAATTCCCACGGATTTTTCAAGGAGACGGATGGCCTCATCGTTAGCCTCCCGAGTCTGCAAACCGTAATACGGCTCAGCGCGCAAATAGAGGTCGTAAGCTTCCGGATTCACTGCGACTGCTTTCGAAAGATGGTTGCTTGATCCCGACAGCGTTTCAACGCCGATCTTACGAGCCAAGTCACTCGCGATCTCGCTCTCAATCGCGGGCAGGTTGGACTGGACGCCTTCGTAAGAGCGCGCCCATATATGGCGATCACCGGGCGCATAGATTAATTGCGCGTTGATGCGCATGACATCGTTTGACCGCGAGATGGAACCTTCGACGATGGCATCTACATGTAATTCCTGGGCAATCTCCGGCAGGGCTTTTTTTGTCCCCTTGTAATGCATCGCCGATGTACGCGAGATAACTCTAATCCCGCGCATTTGTGCCAAATAGGTCGTCAATGCGTCCGTAATTCCATCGGCGAAGTAGTCTTGAGATGGGTCACCAGACAGATTGTCGAGCGGCAACACCGCGACGGACTGAATTCTCATCGCTGCGCTGGCGCCAAAGCGCCGTCCGCGTCCAACGTACAGCCAAAGAACCAGAGCTGCCGCAATACCCACGCCGGCTGCAGCGAGCCCGAACTTTCCCACACGGTGGAGCGAAGGAGCCGGTGAAGGTTTCGCCCTCGCAGTTGCCTCCGGCCCCACCCCGCTGGCTATTTCTCCCGGTTCAATAGAATCCGCTAGCCCGGTGCCCAGCGACGCCGTGCTTACGTGACCATTCATTTCTGCGATGAAGCGATAACCGCGACGCGGGAGCGTCTGGATGAATCTTGGAGCGTCTGCCGAATCATTCAAGGCGTCGCGCAGCTTGTTGATGGCGTTGTTCAATCCATGGTCGAAATCTACGAAGGTATCCGTGGGCCAAAGCCTTTGCCGCAACTCTTCTCGCGTGACTACATCGCCGGGTTGGTCAAGCAACATGACAAGAATCTGGAAGGGCTGGTCCTGCACGCGGATTTTGCGGTTGTTCTTGAGGAGTTCTCCCGCACGGAAATCCACTTCATAGGGCCCGAAGCGGGCCTTGCGCACGGACCGGGAAGTGTTGGACATAAGAATAACTCGATTTGCGTCCGAGTCTAACACTCCAAATAGTGGCCGAAAAGTGAGAAGTGTTTCATCCCCCGTACGCCAAGTGCATGTCCTCTCAGAGAGATAGATGGGGAGATCCAGAGGCGAAACTGAAGATACCCCGAGGATTGCTTCCTTTTTCGCCTTGCCGCAGAGTCGCCGCGTCAGGAGCAAGAAGAAAAATAAGGAGGAACACATGACGAACAGATTTAAGATTCGGATACCGCTCTCATGTTCGGTGGTCCTTGCCGCCGTCGCACTATCGTTCGTGCTTTGCCCGGCCGCATTCGCCCAACAGTTCGGTCCATGGTCCGCGCCGGTAAGTCTCGGCTCAACCGTTAACTCTGCTTGCGACGACATGCACCCCACTCTATCTAAGGATGGGCTCAGCTTTATCTTCAGCTCGACGCGCCCGCAGGACCCAACTCTCAGCTCCTGCGACGTAGCCCTTCATTTATGGGTCTCTCAACGCGACAGCCTCGACAGCCCTTGGCAAACCCCTGAGCCACTGACCATGCTCAACTCCCCCGACAACTCACCCTTTCAGGAACATGCTCCCTATCTCACCACCGACGGGCATTGGCTGTTCTTCCACAGTACTCGCGCCGATGGGTCCTGCAATGGAGGCGGACGCCAGGAGCTATGGGCCGCCCATCGCCAGGACAAGCGCAACGATTCCGGCTGGGAAGCACCCATCAATCTGGGCTGCACCCTGAATATTACTGGCGCCGACGATGCAGGGCCAAACGTCTGGGAGGACGACACGACCGGCACTCTGTACCTCTATTTCACTCGCAACTTGACCCCCACGAACTCCAACGGTTTCGACATCTATTTGAGCACCTGCACCGCTGACCTCGATAGCTGCAATCGGCAGCAGCTATGGAGCTTGGGAGAGTACGTGCCGGAGCTAAGTAGCCCGGTTCGTGACACCCGTACCGCCATCCGACGCCGCGACGGCCTTGAAATGATCGTCACGAGCAATCGCGCGGGTACCGTGGGCATGCTCGATGTGTGGGAGTCAACTCGGGACTCCGTGCAGGACAACTGGAGCACGCTGGTGAACGTCAACCAAGAGAATATGGCCAAGTGCGTTCTGATTAGCATTGACCAGGCGTCCTGCCCGGTTCTGAACACAACTGCCAATGATGGTGCACCTGCGCTCTCTTGGGATGGTCAGACGATGATCTTTTACTCGAACCGCCCCGGAGGATCCGGTGGCAACGATCTCTACATGAGCACGCGGGCGAAGCTACCCGATTAGCGGGAGAGCAACTGCCATGAGGCTGGGAAAGGACAACAAGCAAGAGGTCATCATGAATAGCAAAATCCTGCTAATGAGGACGCCCATAATTTTGGGCATCGTGAGCCTTGTATTCCTTGGCGGATGCGGAGGCGGCACGACTTCGTCGGTTAGTAACCAGCCTCCGCCCCCCGCTGGGGTTGCCGTTTCGCCTAGCAGCGCGACCATTCAGGCCAGTGGCGAACAGCAATTCACTGCGACCGTGAGTCCCATCGGAGCCAACCAAGCGGTCACTTGGAGTGTCTCTGGGTCGAGCTGCGCAGGCACAAGCTGCGGAATGATTGACACGACCGGAAAATACACCGCGCCAGGAACCGTGCCTAATCCTCCCACTGTGGTAGTCACGGCGAGGTCAGTCACTGACTCAACCAAAGCAGACACTGCTACAGTTATCATTACTAGTTCAGAGGCGAGTCCAGACAACACTAAGCTGACCGGGCAATACGCCTTTCTGTTTAGCGGGTTCAATAGTGCTGGCCCCATGAGCGTCGTGGGGAATTTCACTGCGGACGGGAATGGCAATTTGATCGCCGGCAACACGGATGTGGCCATCGTCGGAGGTCCGAGGACAAATCAAGGTCTCACTCACAGTACCTACTCGGTTGCTTCCAACAATTCAGGCACAATTAGCCTCAATACGGCCGTGAATTTTCCGACTAATAGTTTCAGTTTTACTTTTTCGTTTGCTCTCAACTCCTTCTCTTCACTTGGGGTGGCAACTGAGGGACACCTGATTGAATCGGACGGCACGAGCCAAATCGGCGCTGGCTTTTTTGTCAAGCAAGATCCGGCAGCGTTTTCGACCGCGGCGATCAGCGGGGGCTTCGCCTTCGGTCTGGCGGGACCCAGCGGGATCGACGAGAATGTAGCCATTGGTCGCTTCACGGCAAACAACGGCTCGCTCAGCGCCGGCCATATCGACTCAGTTGGCTTTGGCATTGCCAACGAGACCGACGCGGCGTTCACCGGAACATACTCGGTTGATGCGAGCGGCCGCGGTACAGCGGCGTTGGACATCTCTGGTGGGTCGAACCCTCTAAGTCTCATCCTTTACGTCGTTTCCTCGAACCAATCGTTTTGGATGGAGGCTGGCCGCACCGGCGCAACGGGCACCGCCCTGCAACAGTCCGATGGCCCTTTCGCGGCGGTCTCGCTGAACAGCGCGTCGGTTTTCGGCGCGGCCGGCTTCACTGTGGCGGGCAATGATGTCACGGTGGGGGAAGTACAGTTCGACGGCGCAGGAAACGTCAGCGGGACGAACGATGAAAATTACTTCGGTCTGTCGTTCTCCGATGAACCCATCACCGGGACCTACACCGTGGACTCGAATGGCCTTGGCCGAGGCGCGATAAACGAAGCCAGGGGCCCCGGTCTGAGTACTTTCTATCTCGTCAGCCCTGGCAAAGGCTTCATCATATCGGGCAATGACTCATTGGAGTTCGGGACCTTCGAGCCTCAAACCGGGGCGCCTTTCAGCAATCAGTCTTTCTCAGGTAATTACGCTTTGGGAGCGATACCTTTGCTTTCGCTCGTTGGTACGAGTTTTGCGTCTGGAGTTCTGTCGGCGGATAGCGTCGGCAATTTGAGCGGAACGTTAACGACGAAGGCTGGAACCCAGACGTTTGCGGGAACTTACTCAGTGTCCGCGGACGGTCGGACGACGCTTTCTATCACTCCAACCTCCGGATCGCCGTCAAACCTGGTCTTCTATTTCGTCTCTCCATCAAAAGCCGTCGGCGTCCAGGTGACGGACTTTGGCCCGGCGAATGCTGCGGTGAATATCATCGAGAAGTAGAGGGAATTCACGGGTTGCATTGACTCCGAGCTGGGCGCGAGCAACCTGGCTCAGCTCCTGCTCAACGACCGGGGCTGAACGAAAGCGGACCTGATTATCGCTTTACTCTCCATCGCGGTGAAAATGATAGTTCCGGCCGATTGGTTTCGTTCCCAGCTGGGCTTTACTGGGTCTATCGCAGCGGTCGTGGAGAACCCAGGCAACCCATTATCGGCGTCGCGTCCTGGGGGGACTTTGCGTCCTTACCGCTTCGTCTTCCTGTGGGCAATCCGGAAATTATTTAGGAGACCGGCCTCAACTTTCGGCTTGCCGACAATCCGCCAGCAAAAGCCCTTGTTTCACGCTGAGTTTCTTTTAAGGACCATGTGCCAGATCTGCGCATACCGACCTGGAGAGCGAGGCGCGGGCCGAGCTATAGTTAAATCTGGCGCCCTCGGAAGTGAAAGAGTCGGCCTTTCGTAGCAGTTTCACTGAGAGAGTCTTCATCGATTGATCGGACGGTATGGGCTAGAAGCTCCTATCCTTCGCACTTTCCTCTGTGGCCGCGTGCTCGCAGGCGAGCCTGAGAAAAACGTACTGGTACCAAGATTTTTCCTCCTCTTTTCCCTTCTCAATGTTTCTTAAATAAATAGGGGCTGCGGTTGGTATTTCTTTCCCAGCGCGGACCTCTCCGACGGATGAAAATAGTTTCTTACTTTTTCCCGTTTGGATGTTCCTTAATTAAGTAGGGGCCGTATACGGCAGTTCTCTTCCAGCCCGAAACCTCTCCGGGGGATTAAAGCTTTTTCTTACTTTTCCCAGCTGGAAGTTCCCTAGTGAGTAGAGGGAACTCGGTGGACTTTCTACCATGAAGATACCCGGTACAGTTTCTCATCGGTCGAAGGGAAAAGTTTTTATTGAGCTTTTCCAATTTGGAGGCCTCTTAATGGTGTAGGCCTTGAGTATTTGCTGTGAGCCTCGATCGCCATTTGCAACGCGGGAAGGTGAACGGTGCACGAAAGGGTCTGTTCACCCTGTCCGTCACCCTCGCGTTCACCTTGGCGAGCGAGCAAGTGCCCAAGCAAGAGAGAGTTTCGCACGACAGAATGGGCAAAATGGCCGCGGAACGGCAGCGTGTTGGGCTGGAGCGACCCAGTATGAAACGGGTCGCTCCCGCCCAAGTGGACGTACCCTCCGCTGCGGTGGCCGTCAAGGATCTCGCTGCGCTCGACCGCTACGCGGCGCGCACACAACGCGCGTCCTTGACCGCCATCCTCGCTGCGGGTCTTGTTCCATCATGAGAAGCAGGTCTGCTTCTCGGTTCGCACGCAGAACCGCAGAACAAGAAGGGATTCTCCATCATGGATAACCTCCGCTACATCGGACTCGACGTTCACCGCGACACCGTCTCGGCCGCTGTGCTTAACCGTGAGGGCCAGCTGATCATGCAGTCTGTAGTGCCAACCCGCGCGCCAGCGATCCTCGACCTCCTCGACGGCATTCGCGGAACCCTGCATGTCACCTTCGAGGAAGGAATTCATTCCGCCTGGCTCTACGATCTGCTGCAACGACGAGTGGCTCGCGTGCTGGTCTGCGACCCGCGCAAAACCAGCCTCCTGAAATCGGGCAACAAAGGTGACCTCATTGACGCACGCAAGCTGGCCGAGTTGTTGCGCAACGACGCCTTGTCGCCGGTCTATCACGGTGAACTCAGCTCCTTGGAGGTCCAGCGTCGCACGCGCAGCTACACCATGCTGAGAGAAGACACTACCCGCATCATGAGCCGCGTGAAGGCGGTGTTCCGCGGCCTGGCCATTCCCTATCACGGTAAGAGCATCTACCGACCGGACCGTCGCGAATCCTACCTCGCCCAGCTCCCCACGGAGGGGTTACGGCAGCGAGCCGAACTGCTTTACCAAGAACTCGATGCCGTGCATCGCCTGCGGCTCCGTGCCAAACGCGAAATGCTCGCGGAGTGCCGCAAGCATCCGGCCATGAAATGGCTGCAATCTGTGCCCTTCCTCGGAAAGGTACGAACAGCCGTGCTGATCGGCCGCGTACAAACACCGCACCGCTTCCGCACCAAGCGCCAGTTCTGGTCCTACTGCGGCCTCGCCCTGGAGACGCACGACAGCGCGCAGTATCACGTGCTTCACGGCCAGGTAGAACGCAAGCCCCGGTTCGTGCAGGTTCGCGGTCTGAACTGGAACCACAACCACGACCTCAAACACGTTTTCAAAAGCGCCGCGACCATGGCGGCCTTCCGTGAGGGAGTATTTCGTGACTACTACTGCGGACTGCTGGCGAAGGGTATTCGGCCGGAGATGGCGCGGCTGACGCTGGCGCGTAAGATCGCAGCCATCACGCTAAAAATCTGGAAGGAAGGAGGAACGTTCAACGCCGAACAGGTGAAGCCACAAGCAGCTTGAGCGCATCGTGCCATCGGAGCCGCATGAACTGGTGTCCGGCGATCCGCCGTCACGAGCGCCATGGGTTCGGGGGTGAGTAGCACAAGTGGGGTTTAGGCCTTGAGTCTCACGAGCGACCGTATGCCCCCTCGGACAACCCGATATAGCGATAGGCCTCGAGTCTCAGATAGAACCGTGGTTGCCAAAATCACGCTGCTTTGAAGTGCCCGAGTGCTCGGCGGTAGCGACCAGCAACATGATGCGAAACGTTCCGGCGGTGACGACCAAAATACCGAGGTGCTCACCTCGCAACCTTGGGCGGGAGCTCGATGTCAGAAAAAACGCTCTCTCCTTTGCGGAAGGGGAAGTGTTTTTTCTTGACATCCCCGTTTATAGAACCCCACTTTTTCGGCTTTCAGCCGCCCAAGAAGTTCATGGGGTCGCTCCCGCCCTCACAGGAACTTCGGGGCCGCGTTTTGCGCGGTTGCATACACAGACCTGAGGATTTGTCAGACAAGAGGTCTGACAATTTGCATGAAAACGAAAGGAGAAGCCAGTTGTCTATATTGAAGTCACCACCAAAACAGCCCAAAGCAGTCACCATCCAGGCGCGTGTCGAAGAATCGGTAAAGGCTCAGCTGGAGCTCTATGCTGAGTTCATCGATGCTTCGCCGTCTTACGTGATCACCGAAGCCCTGAAGCTGCTCTTCCGCAAGGATGAGGACTTCAGAGGCTGGGCAGACCAACACGCAAACAACCACAACAACGAAAAAGCTAGAGGAGAGGTTCTTGCAAAGGCCGTTTGACGAACATGAAGTCCCGTCCAACTCAATTCGATATGCGCGAGAACACAGCGTCCTCAAGACGGCATGCCTCGCGCCTTGCAGTAGATTCGTTGCCCTCGAAGTCCGCCGAGGCTATCCCGAGGAGTGCGCAACATCGACAGCCAACTTCAGTCTCGACATACCGTGCAAGCGAGTCGTACATGTCAATCATTACCATGCCGCTGGAGGCGGCCACAGGAGGAGAAACGGGAGATACTGCCGAAACTTTTTCCGCTCCCGCAGCTGTTATCACCGCCAAGGAGTCTAGGCAAGTTCTCCTGACACCCGAACCGTTTGTCTCGGCCGACGAGGCGGCGCAGTTTCTCTGCGTCAAACGTCGCTATCTGCTGGAACTCGCGCGCAGAGGCATCGCCGGAGCGTATGCGCTCGGTACAGGAGTCAAACGCAAAATCTGGGTGTTTCGGCTCTCTGAACTCGCCGTCTCCGTCGTACGGAATGAGACTTCAATTCCAAAACCAGCAAAACCGTGTACGATCGGGTCTGGCAGTCCCCGCTGAAAAGAGGAGCTATGTCCTATCAGCGAGGATCACTCAAGAAAGTAAAACGCAGGGAAGGAGAAATCTGGGTGCTGCGGTATCGGGTTACGAATTCAGACGGCAGAAGGGTCGAGAACGTCATGCCTATCGGACTTGTCCGGGAATTTCCGAAGGATAAGGACGCATGGCGCGAGGCGGACCGGCTTGGACTCTCCGTCCGGATAAACGATAGCCCCCTGCCCGGTCGCATCCGGTTTGATTTTCTTGCGGAGCATTATTTAAGAGCCGATTTCGGGGCGGATGCGGTACGCCCGAAATCAGCCAACACCATCAGTCACGTGGAGCATATCGTGCGCGCCTATCTCGTCCCGCGTTTCGGAAACGAAATGGCGGAAGACATCAAGCCGCTCGATATTCAGCGGTGGTTCAAGTCGCTCCACGAGACGGACGGTCTTGCCTGGACGACGATTGCGAAGATGCGGGGCGTCATGAGCCGCGTCTACAAGGTCGGCATCCTGCACGAGCATGTCGCGAAGAATCCCGTGCTGCACGTCGAGACGCGCTCGAAGACCGACTACAAGGCCATCGTCATCACGCCTGCGCAAACGCTTACGATCCTGAAATCCGTTCCCTCGCCTCTTCACTTCACGCTGGTGCTCACCTGCGCCGCCACGGCGCTCCGCGCTTCGGAGATGCTGGCGCTGCGCTGGTCGGACGTGCTGTGGGACGAGGGAAGGATTCGGATTTCAAAGCGCTGGGCGAAGGGAGAAGACGGAGAAACGAAGACGGAAGCATCGGACGGTTACGTCCCGCTACATCCGGTATTAGCCGCACATCTTCGCGCGTGGCGCCAACAATCGCCGCACGCGAAGGAAACGGACTTCGTGTTTCCTTCCATGAAAGAGCGCGGCCGTGTTCCCCTGTCCGCTTCTATTTTCGTCGCCGATCATCTGCGACCGGCGGCAAAGAGAGCCGGAGTGCACATCGAGGTCGGGCAGAGGTTTGGACTTCACAACTTGCGTCACAGCCTAAGCAACTGGTTGGTGAACAAGGCGAAAGTCGAACCCAAGACCGTTCAAGGAATCCTTCGTCACGCGAAGATTCAGACGACGCTCGATCTGTACACGCAGGACGACGGCGATGAAACACGAGCGGCGCAGGGGGAATATCTGACGGCGCTAGGAGTGGGTACGCAGATGGTGCAGTGAACTGTGGGTTGGATTGTGGGTTGAGGTTTTTGGGACAACACCCGGTAACCTGCTGAAAGTAAATGGTGGGCCTGGGTGGACTTGAACCACCGACCTCGCCCTTATCAGGGGCGCGCTCTAGCCACCTGAGCTACAGGCCCTTACAAAACCGCGTGGCAACTGCTCACAACTTATTCAGTTTACGATGCCTTAGCGTCGTTTGCAATTGTGTACAAACTGCCGTCTTGTGTACAAGACAGCAATTGCTCAGCCAAGGCACGCTTCTTTTCATGCTCAAAGTGAGTGTAGATGCTGGTGATTTTCAGACTTGAATGCCCAATCTGAGAAGTCACGAAGTCACCCGGCAGCCCAGCAGTTTGCATCTGGCTGGCCCTACCGTGCCTGAATGCGTGCATGGTACCCACCGGGATGCCCAGACGTTCGCAGATGGGTTTCAGAAACTTCCTGTTTATGTCTTGGCTTGCCAGCGGTCCGCCACTACGCGATTCAAAGACCCGCCCAGTTTTGCGCTCACCGATGTAGGCACGAAGCATCGCAAGACTTTCGGAATCCAGATAAATAACCCGTTTTCCGGCCTTCGTCTTCGTTGGCCCGTCGATGCCATTCCAAACGGTGCGTGTCACTTCGATGACCCCGCGTTCCAGCTTCAGATCTTCAACACGTAACGCGCAGAGTTCACCACATCGCATTCCTGTGTGCCCGGCAAGTTGAAAAAGCACCTTATACTTGCCCTTTGCCATCTCAACGATGCGCCTTATCTCTGCTTGCGTGAACCAGCGTTGCTCAACATCTGGAACTTCCGGTAGGTCTGGGTACCATGTGACCTTCGGTTTGTCCATCTGTCTGCGATGCCAATTCACAACACTACGGAAGTCCTTCCAACAGTTGATGATCGTTTTTGGTTCCAGATGCTTCGGAGCCAAAGAAGCAATCCAATCATTCACGGTGCCCGTGCAGATGTCTTCTAGGGCCATTTCGCCAAAGAACGGACGCACGTGCAAGCGCAAACGCGCTGGAGTGATCAACTGCGAACTTGCGTGAAGCTTGGGAAGCCGTTTCGCTTCCCATTCATCAGCAATGCTGTTGAAAGTGACGGCAGGCTTCAAGGCTCTCTCAAGGTGTTGGGGTGTGTTCACACCCTCCACCGTGATGATGTCCATGAGCTTTCGCTTTGCTTCCGGTTTCGTCATTGAAGACTTCTCACCGAGAATTACGTGGGCGTGTTCTCGCTTTTCTTTGCCGGGAACGTCGCGCCAGTATCTCCCGTACCACTTACGGCCAACCAAACGAACTGACCCTGATTGACCGGAACGTTTCGACATATAGCGGCCTGCTTTCCGCTGTTGTCGAATCCGCGTCGCGACACACAACATACCATCAGCGGTTCGGGGTGTCACTGGTGGGTGTTGTCCGACAGTCCCTTGTCGTTCTTCAGCCGTAAGCACATATTCGTGGTGCTGGTTTCACAATCGTGTTCTCGTGTCCGTAGTGGCGGGGCAAAGGGCCCCTCTATCTAGCGAGTCAACGGTCGTTGAGGGTCAGATATGGGCTCATTAGGGGCAGGAGTGTCGTCTGATCTCTGCTTAAGATGCGATTGGGCTTTCGTGACCGTAAGGCGGGCGTAGTATTCGGGGTCGTGTTTTTCGCCGGCGCGATACTGGATAATGCGGCGCATGATTTCTTCGGGGTCGTCGCCGCGTGCAAGGGCGCGCTTGGCATAAGCCCAATCGCGCTCAGACTGCGTTAGCGTCTCTCGCTTATCGCCATTGCGCAGTGGCCTCCGCTCCAGCGGTCGCTCGGCCTTTGCCGGGCCGGACACGTGTTTGAAGTCTCGAAGGTTGTATGTCTTGCCGGAATGCTTCGTCACTCGAACAAGGCAGTCCGCGCTGTACTTTCTATTGGCGAATCCGGGGAGCCGGAGGACGCGCGAGACGTCGGTTGCCGCGATGTCTGCGCCGAACTCGTGAGCCATTCGCTGCTGTAGATCTTCGGCTTCTTGAGTTGTGGCGCCCTCGACTTTCCATACGACTTGGTGTTTGCCGGGCGATGTGTCTAGAACGAAATTCGGCTTCGGAACGTCGTCCGAATTTTGGATCGCCTTGAGCGCCTCGGAGCCTCCGTAGTCCAAGTCGAGGTAGACATGGCGGATTTCGCTGATGTCCCGTTTCGTTCGGCTGCACGCGCCGTCCTTTAGCGTGTTCATGCCGATGTAAACGTCGAATCCAGCTTGATTCCGTTCCCTGAGCCACTGGTGAAAATCGGGGGCTGCAACCTTTTCGGCTGGCGCAATGCGCTGGATCACTTCCTCCGTGGTCCGGTTCCGGAGCAGGACCGCCACGCGGTCAGAAGCCTTGAAATTGTCGAGAATGTACTCAGACGCAGAAAGAGAGTCCGCCATAGAATCTCCCGGAATAGAAAGAGCTAGAGTTGGGCCGTGAAAACCGAAGAAATGTCGTACCGGTCAGCTTCCGAGTTGTACCCGCGAATTTCGATGACTTCGGAGATAAAGCGCTTCCCGCGACAACGCTCCAGTTGTATGAGGATATTTAGCGAATCAGCTATGTTGCTCTTAATGGCGCGGTAGGGCAGTTCGATTCCGCTCTGAAGAACGCAACTGGTGAAGCGGGCAAGGGCTTGCGCGGCGGAGCTCGCGTGGACTGTTGAGAGCGTTCCTGAGTGGCCGGTGTTGAGCAACTGAAGTAGATCGAAGGCTTCGCCGCCGCGAATCTCGCCAAGGATGATGCGGTCGGGCCGGTGCCGCAAAGATGCCTTGAGCAAGTCGCGGATCGTGATGGCAGGCAAGTCCGACTGTGCCTGACGCGCCTCGAAGCGAACGAGATTGGGTTTTTCGAATTGGATTTCGGAAGTGTCCTCGATGAGAAGAATACGATCCTCGTCGGCAATGAACTTGCCGAGTGCGTTCAAGAGGGTCGTCTTGCCACATCCGGTTCCGCCACTGATGAGAATGTTTTGGTGGTTCTGGACATAGCTTTGGAGGCGGGCTGCATGCTCGCAGTCCAGCGTGCCCATTCGCACGAGGTCTTCGACCGTGAAATGACGGCTATTGAATTTGCGGATTGTCAGGGTCACGCCGTGGATGCTGCACGGCGGAATCACGGCGGCAACACGACTGCCGTCCGGAAGTCTGGAGTCGAGGATCGGTTTGGCTTCGGAGATGTCATCTCCCAAACGCCGAGCAATGTTCTTGACCGCAACCATCAAAGATTTCTCGCTTAGGGTAAGATCGGGGATCTCCTCAAGCACACCTACCCGCTCAATGAAGACGTGGTTCGATCCGTTGACCATGATTTCGCTAACAGAGTCATCGCGAATCAGGTGCTCAATAGGCCGCAGGAACGGCAGAATGGTTTCGAAGCCGAGCGTCACACTTCACCTTCCGCAATCTGGCGAAAATAGGACTTGTTCACATCGTTGTAGTACGGCTTGAGATAGCAGAACATCGGCGGCATCGGGTTGAGGCCGTCGTAGGCGATGGTGATGGACTGCGCGTTCTTGAGTTCGGTGAAGGTCTTCATATCGAAACGGAAGTCGGTCTGTGTGTTGTAGCTTTTGGAGGCCGTCACGTTGGCCCGATGGGCGATAGCTTTGCCCGTGAGCAAACTGACTCTCGCATCGTGCCCACTTTCCGAGATGTTGTAACTAACCTTCAGCTTGTCTTCGCGCCCGCACAGTTCGCTGGCGGTGCGGGCCGAAAAGTCGTCTGAGAGCGCGAGAAAAATCTTAGTGCGGAACGTTTGCAAAAGGGTTCGCCAGGTCTCACCGGGCAAGACAGATTTCAGAGAACTGATGCTTTGAGTCGCTACAATCGGGATGCATTTGGGCTGGCGCGAGAGGCTGAAAAACTTCTCGTCGCCCGTGGGTTCGTTCTCGCCAACAGTAGCGAAGTTTTGATATTCGTCGCAGACGAAGAAAACCTCTCGAAAATGCTTCTTTGGATTCTTCGCTATTTCCGGCACGCGATTCAGGACGGCTCGCTGGAAGTCGAGCTTCATCATGACACCCAGGGCGCGGGCCAAGCCGGGATTCAATCCAATGGGGAAGTTCAGCGCACAGACTTTGCCATTCTCGATGAGCCATCGGAACGAAGGAAGGGATTTGCCAAGTTTCCCGTCTGCGTTGGCAACGGGGTCGTAGAATTTCGCCGGTGGGCAGAAGGTGCGTTTAACGCGTGGATTGTCGTCGAAAAGCGAGAGGAAAACGGAGATACCTTCGACAATGGAAGTTCTGAGTTTAGGTTCGATTCTGCGCCAGTCGTCGTAAAACCATCGCTTGACCGCTTCAAGTTGCTCGCGTTTGAACGAATCCGGGTCGTCGGGCGAAGACTCCGTGAGAGCCTCGAATTCGATGCCCTTGTTGTGGAGGAAAACGCGAAGGCGTTCTGAATCGTCAGCGCGGTACCTTCCCAGATCCCCTACCCCGAGGTTGAACTTGAACGGCGCGAGCTCGCTTACGTGCGTGAGATATGCCTCAGATGAAATGAGAACGTATCGGCGACCGCCGATCTTTTGCTCCGCTTCGTAGATCGTCTTTTCTAGTTTGTCGGGCGAAATGGCGCAGTGGTAGACATCGAAGAGGGTCACGTAATCGTAGGTGATCTTGTGAAGTAGAATGATGAACTTCACGAGGTTCGTATACGCCTGCTGCCAGAAGGGTTCTTTCCCCTTGCCGAAGAGATTGTTCAAGAGCGACGCGATGCTGTAGGCCAGAGCGTAGGCGTCCAGGTCGTTGTGCAGCGGATTGTAACGGTAGTCGGAATCGAGGCTGATTTCGATGTAGTCCTCGGCCCGCCCATGTCGGGTCAGAATTTCCTTTACCTGATGGCAGAAATCCCCTTTCACTTCCAGGACAAGCCCGCCGATTTTCTTCTGTGGGTCTGAGGCTTTGTAGGCGGCAAGCTGCTCGACAAAGGGATACATGCAACAACTGGTCTTGCCAGTTCCTACTGCGCCGATAATAGCGATGCCCGTGAAAAGCCCGCGCTGCGGGATGATCAGCCAACGTGGCGTTTCCGAAGGCACTTGCTTGCGCGGATTGTGAATCTCGCCGACAACAAGAAAAATTTCCCTCCGCTGGCGCGGATCGGTATACGGTGGCAAGCGGCCAGCCGTGACCTTTCGATGAGCCTTGAGAGCGAAGATGTAAAGACCCGAAAGAAGGATTGAATAGAAGATGTAGGGCGTCGAGAAAAGGAACACGGTGTAGGACCACTTCACGCCCTGGAAAACCATCGGGGCGCGAATGGCCATGAGTTGAAGGAATAGGTTTTTCTCGGGGAATGGCATATAGAAGTACAGTGCCATTCCCGTGCCTCCCGTTAGGAGGAAGGCGACGAAATTCTTCGAATTTAGTAGCCGCTGAATCAGTGTTTCTTTACCTCGGCGGCTCGGGCCGCTGCGCGAGCCTTCCTTTGTTCCTTCTGGATGCGGTCAAATTCTTTGTCCTTCCAGAAGACAAATCTAAGGGCAGACGCCACGACATGATCGGGCGTGCTGCCGATGAACTGCGCATAGCTGTCGAGGGTGTTTGCCAGAGGTTCTTCGAGCTGGAATTCGCGGGTGACGGTCTCGGGTGGTTTCTTAATAAAGGACACTGCGGTTCTCCTTTCGAGCTTTCGCTGGTTTGATCTCGGAACTCTCTTGACCGCGGACAAAACACCTGGCACGGAATCAGTGCCATTGGGCGGTAGCGACCCCACGAACCTTTTGGGCGGCTCGCCAGGCCAGAAGGTGGGGTCGCTACCGCCCAAGCTGCGTGTGTTGTCCGCGGTCTTTTTGCACGCGTTGGAGCTGGTATCGCCTTCGTTCTTAGCCGTTTACGGGGGCGGGCGACAGAACGCGAGCGCTACAAAATGCGCAGAACACTGCGTGTGTTTCAGTGTTCTGCCTAAGCTGCGATTCCAGGCGGCAGAAACGGCTGCCGCTTGATTAGGCAAGTGTCGAAACCCACCCGCCGCTGTCCTTTGGAATCTGAAAACACAGAAGCCAGCTGGGAATCGGCGAGCTCGCCTTTGGCCCACGCCTTGTAAAGTTCCTGAATGCGTTCGGAGGCAAACCTGCGCGTGGCCTCATTGAGAAACTCGATATCGTCAGCTTTCAAGGCTGCGAACTGCCGCGATTCCCAAAGTTTTCGCACGCCGAAATACCGGGCAATTTCCGATGCGGAAGGTGTTTCCAACGGGCCCTTGACTAGGGAGGAGAAGATCGCGCGCGCCTTCGGAAACAAAGGTTCACAGGGGGAGGTGAAAAGGAAAGTGAACTCCTTCAGGCTCCGAAACAACGGCAGGTAATTTTGCAAATGCGTGACGAACGCAACCAGATTTTCCGCCTCCGGCGCAATGTAGGTGAACGTCACAACGGGCGAGCCAGTGATCCCAGGAAGGAACATGGGGAATTTGTCCACGAAGTAGCGGGACGTAATCGAGGGGGTTGTCATGCCCAAGTAGAGCTTGGAGGGAAGCGCGTTCTTCTCGACACCAAGAGCACCGCAAAAATAGCGAACCTTGTCGTCCTCAGTCTCGAAGTAATTGTGCTGCTGATTGGCTAGGATGAAATCCAGGGCCAGAAGTCTGGTTTTGATGAACTGGAATTCGTGGTCGCGGCGGTTCCGAATGTTTTCCTTACCGATGGCTGAATAGACCTTCCTCGAAAACAGGTGATAAATGCGAGCATTCTTTCTGTGGATTTCGGGAGAGGCATGCTTCTTGCTGAGGAGCTTCCGGGTGAGCGCGTCCGAACGATATCCGCGCTTCGCACCGGAGAAGTCCAAATACTGTTGCGAACTGAAATAGCCTGAATGCGTGCCCACAATATAAAGGAAGCGAGCTTCCGCTTCGGTGTAGCCCAACTCTTTCAGAGCGTCGAGATAAATGTCCGCGATTTTCACAGTGCGAGGATCTCTGCAGTGATTTCGCGGTCGTTCAAAACCCGTCGCAAGCGATCGGAATCCTGGGCCGGCGCGTAAAGTGTGAATCCGGCCTCGGCCTTGGCCTGAAGGTGACTGATCCTGTAGTTCTTGGTGGCGAGCTCCAGATTGACTCGTGTGAGGTGGCCTTCCGCGTTCTCGTATTCGATTTGGAGGTCGGGCACGACAACCCTGCCATTGATAACCCTCACACCGTGAGCGTGGGCAATCTCGACTTTCCTGTCATTGTTATGCCGGTCCTGGCCTAGCCAGGCGAGTTCTTTGTTGATGCGCTTCTTTAGTTCGTAGTCGAGAGTGACTTTTCGAATGGTGCCGCCGTCGCGTTCCAGCTTGCGCGCCTCTTTGTGGTAGAGCCGGTAAAGAGTGGCGTCGTGGCGTACTTCTTTCGGCTTCGCCAGGCCGTAGTAAACGGGCCGGTCATTGGGCATCAACCTCTGCTTGCGGAGGAATCGCTGGCCTTCCTTAGTGAGCGTTAGCACGTGCATGCGCTTTTTCACGGGACCCTCAATGGTTCGTCGTGTGATAAGCGATTGGCGGATGAGATTGCGCAAGTCTTGCTCCATGCGATCTCGGTCCCCGCGATACCCAATCTCTGCAAGAGCTTCCGAATCGACACCGCGGAAAGTTCCAAGCTCGCGAAGCGTTTGAATTTCCGAGGCGCGCAAGGAATAGGTCCACTGCCGATCCCGGTAGAGTGTCCTGGGCTCCGTGGAGCGGTTTCGAGCCGGGGCTACAGTTCTCTGATCCCGCTGAGACTCTGAGGCTCCTGAACCAGCGCCCCGGCCACGGTGGTCTTGGGCATCGGATTCACGCCGCGGGCGCTTCTCCTGCGGCTGCCGCTGCGCGGACTCATGAGGATGTTCAAGTTCATTCGGCTCGTATCCTCGTGACATGGGTTTTTCATTCCTCGTCAGAAATTTCTGCGGGCACGTCGCTGTGGCCGGCGTTGAATTGCTTATCAAGATGGGCGAGCTTCCGGCCCGTGTCTTTGAGGAAGAATTTCCGGTTTAGCACGAAGGCGGCTGCGAAGACGTTCCCAAACAGGAGGCCACAGTAGGAGAGGATGTATGCCGAATAGGCCCTCCAGATCACAACTTTGAAGGGGATGAAGAACTTAATCTCACCCATAAGGAAAAAGCCGATAGCCAGCATTATTGCGATAGTGATTAGAAGGGCGTTGGCTATCATGAGTTTTTCATCGGTGAAGAAGTTTTGAGCTTTTGGGTCTGGGTCTTTCCAAAACCTTCAATTCTGTTGGAGGGAGCGGGCGGAAAGCCGTAAAGCACCGGAGGCCCTCCAGAAGCGTCTGGGGTGTCGAGAAAGAGAATCGACCGGAAGGGCTGTGGCGCACGTTAGGACAAAAGCTCTCAGTGCTGAAGGAAAAGTGGCGCGCGGAGGTTGGGCCGAGGATGCGAGGCGTCCGGCCCGCGACCGACGGTGTTAGCGTTGAGAGATAATCCCTCACTTAAATGCTTCGTCTTCTCGGAAATAAGTGATGGCCAGACCGAGCGGATTGATGGGGATGAGTTCGTTCGGAACATTCGTTTTGAACAGGAAAACGAAGTTCGCGGTGTAGAGCGTGCGTTTTAGTTCGCTGTGATCAGCGGGCGAGTAGTACACCATGTAGAAGTCCACGCGGGCCTTGTAGGGCGGGTTCTGCATCCCTTCGAGCGCGACATTTTTTACCTCGATATCGAGCTCGGCCTTCGAGGGGTCAGTCAGAAAGCTCTTGATGACATCACTTTTCTTGTAGGCGTCAATGATGTCGCTGGCGAGGGGTCCGTCAAGAAAATAGAGTGACTTCGCGAAGTCATCTTTGATGGTGTAACGGTTGCGCCGGTAATAGAGCTGGCAGAACTGCGACAGGAAGTATTTGGCCTCGACATCCTGCGGCTTGTACTCGAAGTTGCTGTACGCGAGCGCCTCGGCCCGGCCCAGCTGGTCAATGCGGATCACAAGGGGGCGGAAGTTCTGGAACGTGCGGATCGTCCGCAAATCTATAAGGCCGAGAGCCAAAGCCACGAGCGCGAGTAACACGAGCGCAATCTTGAGATAGGTGTTCGTCACCATAGGGTCTCCGTACTGCTCCAGGTAGAGACGCTTAGCGTCGTGAAAGCTGCGGTCGTCATTCATGGCAGAAGTCCTCCAAAGATGCTGGCCGAAGAGGCGCCGGAACTGCCGCTAAAGATGTGGTTCGTGAGCGCGGGTATCTTCAAGAGGGCGTAAATCGCGGCCAGGAACGTGATGAAAAGGACTGGAAACCATCCGATGAGCTGGGAAGTTGAAACCGCACCTGGCGGCCCAAGGCGAAGCACGCCGACAATCAAGTTGGCGATGACAAAGACGACCGCGGCTGCGATGACCTGATAAAACGCATACTGGATGAAGCACTTAAACCATCCCCAAAACAGCCATTCGAGCTTTGGCACAATAAAGAACGGAATGAAGATCGGTCCGACTAAGACGCACACAGCAGTCGCGATGAATCCAAAGGCGATCACGACGATGGCGATGGCCTGCGCCGCGGCGAGCAGGATTACGACGACAACATAAATTACCGTCCCCAGGAAATCGCCAAAGGTGGGCGAATTGAGGCGGCTCTCAAAATCGCTCACGCCGTCAACGACAACCTGCAACTGCTGCTGGGTGATCCTGTTTGAAAGGAATTGGGATTCATCCGTGATGAGATTGTGAAAGCTGCTGCCGACGCCGGGAATCGGATTGCTGTAGTAATTGACCATGCCGAAACCAAAGCTAATGGTCAGAATGAGCGTGGCGAAATTCTCGAAGTGGAGAAGGTGCCTGCCGCTGGCAGCCGAGAGAGCGGATTTCACTCCGTACCAGGCAACAAGGATTGTGGCGAACATGCGAAAGAGGTTCTGGCCCATCGCGTCGAAGAAGCCGAGGTGCTGCGTGAGAAGCTGGTTGATGGCCTGATAGATGAATTGGAGGAAATCCGTTTGCATTCGGTGCTCCTTCGGCGCGATGGAATGGGATTGACTGCGACTACTGCATGCGGAAGTTCTGGAGGGAATTGCCCAGAGTGCTGGTAATACGAGACAAGTTGCCAGCGATGGTCGCCTGGCGGGAAATGTCGGTGTCGATGGAGTTGACGACGGCGTCGCGCTGCTGCTTTGCGGCAATGACATTTTGTTCGAGCAAGGAGAGCAACAATTTGTTGGAGTCCTGAAGGGTGCGAAGCGTGAGCACGTTCGTGGCGTTGATTTTGTTGAGCACGGAAACTTCCGTGTTCAGGTTGGGATCGCCGGAAAGCGAATCCTGTTCGAGGTTGTTGATCTGGTTCTGAATCATTTGCGCATTCTCACGGATTGCGCCAATGGTCGCCATCGCGGTGACGTTTGAGCCGTCGGAAAGCTCAACGGATGCGTACTGAGACTTCACGCGGTTTTGCTCGTCGGGAGTCATACCGGCGAGGAATTGGCCGTTGTATTGGAGGAGGGGCGTGGTGGCCTGTAGGTAGCCTGTATTCACGGTACCGCCAAGGCCCGTGTTCATGCCGTTGACCCACATCCCCGTATTCCCGTAAGTGTTGGGCGCTGCGACGTTCCGCCATTGCGAGAATTCAGCGCGATAGCGGGCGGGCATGTTCTGGAGGTTTTGCGCCATCCGAACCGCCAAGTTGTACTGATTCACGATTTGCCGGTAAGTCTGCTGGAGTTGAATGAGCTGCTGTACGAGCTGGCGATAGCGCAGCACAGCGTTCGCGTAATTCGTCGGGTCATACACGATTCCGCCAAAGCCGAATTGCGCTGAGGCCATGCCCACGCATAAACCCAAGACAAGCAAGACTGCGAGGACTCTTTTCTTCATCGTTTTTCTCCCTTGGTGAGGCTGTCAATTTCCAACGTGCCGCTGACCCTCACAGATCGAACGGCATTTTGTGGTTTGTGTAGTCGGGTACGGCGAGGTCGCCGGAAAGATAAATCTTGACGCGATGGCCTTCGCGGATCGTGACGGTCGGCAGAATATTCAGGAATTTGTCGAGGACGCGTTGCGAGGTCTGCCCTAGGCTTTCGCCAATTCCTTGCTGAACGCTTTGCGTGCCGGATTGAGTTAAGACGGCGCCGGAACGCGCTTCGGCAACCCCGCCGATTGCGCCGATAGCAAGCGACGCGCCGAAGATTTTCAAATAGTGATTGTTGACCTGATCGCGGAGACCTGTGTCTCCGATTTGGTTCATGCCTTTGAACTGGTCAAGGCTGATGGAATAGCCGTCCGGCATAATGAGCCTGTGGAATGCGACAGCAAGGCGCGTTTGACCAAAGGCTTCCACGCGCTTTGCTTCTCCCAAAACCTTCGCGCCGGCTGGAATCAGGACGTGCTGGCGGTCGTGGGAGTAGATTTCGTTAGTAACGAGACACTCGACGGGGCCGGTGAGGTCGCCGTTGAGACGGTTGAGGAGCACGGTTTCAAGGATCGTGCCCTCAAAGATCACGTAGTTCTTGCCATCGGCAGCGTTCAGTGCCGATGGGTTGGGTGACGCTTGCTTCGAGGTACTCTCGGAAGCTTTTTTCTCCGCTGCTTCGGCTGTGGTTGTTCCTGTCTGGCTTGCGCTGCCGGAAATCAGTGGGGCCGGTACTACCGGCGGAGGCATCGGCGACAATGTTTGTAGGATCTGCGAGAGTTGCTGGTCAAATGTGGGTTGTTGGCCGGGTTGAGTTTGCGCCGGGGACGGATTGTTTGTGACGGGCGACTCCGAGTGCGCGGGGTCTTTCCGGTAGCTCAAGGCTACGTTCGAGGAAAAGAGAGAAACATAAGCTCTCTTTCTGCGCTCCTCCCGAATCGGGTCGGATGCGGAAGACGCACCTGATTGGGGATTTGAGACTTGAGCCGGAGAGGATGTTTGTGCGTCCGATTGAAGGGCAGTGAAAAGCTTGTTCTGCTGATTTAGCGCGGCCTGCTGCTCACGCTGCAATTCCTGAATCCGGTTCTGGAGGTCGGCGATTTTCGCCTGGTTAACTTCCAGCGGTGCCTGAGTCTGTGCGGCCGATGTGCCTGACTTCGGCCCGGTTTGGGCTTTCTTCCCGCCCGTCAGCCACATGATGATGACCATGAGAACCGCAAGGCCAAGCATCACCCATGCCTGAATGTTTTTTGGCATGAGGCCGGGCGGCTTCGGTGCCTTGTCCTGAATTGGCTGACCGGCAGGCGACGCCACTGACGAATCGGCAGAAAGCTTGTTCTGTTCCGTCATGTTCGGTTTCCTCTCTTAGGTGGCAGTTGTGGGCCCTAGCACAGTGGCGTTACTGTTGCCGCACAAAGGCGAGCTTCTTCTTGCCGATGGCGAGATACCCGCTGTCCACAATCTTGGGAACGATGTAGGTGCCGTTCACCAAATCGAAATTGATGAGGTTTGGCTTGCCGTCTTTCACTTCGTAGATGGCTGGCTTTTCGGAAGCAGCGCATCTGATGTACGTGAATGAGTCGTCGTGGTAGATCGCGGATACGAGGAACGGCTGGACCGTTGCCTTTGATTCGAAATGATAATCGAATTGGAGTTTGCTCGGGTATTCCGAACGGAACTTCTCAACCTGCTTATTGGCGGTTGCTTCGGCTGCCTGAACCTGGGCATTCGTCTGATCGCGGACAGTTTGAATCTCGCGCTTGTATGCTTCCGCTTCGCTTGCCGAGACGAAGCGTTTCCCGAATGCACTCGCGCCGATGCCGGATTGCTCTTTCGGCTCAACAAAAATTTTCAGGTCTGGATCGGCATTTCCGTCCTTGCTGATCTCTTCAAGCAAAAACGAATAGACGTGGCCGCTGGCGGTAATGAGATTCAGATTGCTACGAATGCCGGCCTGGGCCGGATGGATGTAGCAGAGGTTGTGTGCGCCGTTGATAATCCAGAATTCCTTGTCGCCAGTCGTGAAGTCGAGAATTTCTTCTTTCTCAGGCAAGATGATGAGCGTCGAAAAGCGCAGCTTGGCCTTAACGGGCACTATGTCGTTCTCCGCGTACTTCACGACACGGCCCGTGTCAGTTGCCGCCTGCACCGTGCTTTGGCCGAAAATCATGATGCCAAATGTAATTGCTAACAAAAGCGCTAAGACACGGATATTCAAAGAGAAAGATGTAGCATTCATTCCGTTACTCCTTTTCAGAGAAATGAGATGGCGGTACTAAGTGAGGTCCAAGTTAGTGCGGTTTAACTTCGAGCGGGTGCTGCCGTGCTACGCGAGCCGTCCCAGGGTTGGATACCCACAAGCCTGTGTCCGTCGAATCGGACCGCGATCTTCTTACGATCTTATTCCCTTACGGTCGCTAGCTGACCTGCGACACAACTAGGGGAACATATTGCTCTTCGTCATTTCGCTGAGGTTGACCCAGAGTCGCTTCTATATTGACTAGGATTGGTACGCCGAACTCAATCGTGTCACCGATCTGAGCTTGAGCCACTTTGGCGCTCAGGTCTGGACCCCGCTCAGGTGATTTGCGCAGTAGATCCCCAACTTGCGCGGAATTGAAATCAAAAGACATTGCGTACTCGACACCATCGTGCATACGGTTCACACAAAATGTGAACAAACCTGGCGCACATACTGAGAGATCTGTAACGGGCACTCCATAGAAGTGTTGGCGCACATGTCCCCAACCACCGCGCAAAAGCATGAGCCCGTAATCTGGCTTCATTGTTTTGATCCGAGCACTTCGATTTTAGCGATTTCTTACGTATCCAACAACGTTCCATCGCTATGCAATGTAGTCGTTGTTCTGGTCGCCGAACAGTCCGACAATCCAGGGCAAAACAAATATGATGAGTGAAGTCATGAGAATCATCGCAACGAGGAGCCAAGGGACAAACCAGACGTAGACTGGCTGCGGCCAATCCAGCAGAGTCTCGGCCTCGTAGTAGGCGAAGAAATAAGGCAATGCCAGGAGCACGAGAACACAAGTTAGCGTCAAGAATCTCACGGCTGGCCCACTGCTAGAATTTCCAATCCCTTTTCAAAGCCGTGGGTTTCGAATGCTTCGCGCCGCTTGCGGTTGTCGAACGGGTCGTTCGTGTAGAGCCAATAGCTCTTCGCGTCCACTTCGAGATTGGCGACCTTCGCCAGTTCCGGCGTCTTGATGAGAAGCTGCTGCTTGGGCCGTAGCGTCGAGATAAGTTCGATTTCGTTGTCGTTGAGATTGAACTGGCGGCGGTACAGATCCCGGTCCATGTCCGGGTTGGCGAGAAATATTTTCGTCGGACAGCTTTCGACGATGATGTCGAGGATTTGCGACTTGCGCAGCTCGTCGAGCGATTGCGTCGAGAGAATCATCGCGGCGTTTTGCTTCCGCCAGGTCTTCAGTGCCTCGATGATGTAATTCTTGATGATCGGGTTTTTCAGGAACAGCCAAGCCTCGTCAATGAAGAACGCTTTGAAGATGTGGCTGGTCTTCGGATCGCCGATTCCGACGTTCGCGCGATGCAGGATGTAGAACAGCAACGGCTCCAGCACTTCCGGGTACTGGTTCATTCCCTGAAAATCGAAGCACTGGAAGCGGGAGAAGGTGATGGTGTCCTCGGCATTGTCGAAGACGAAATCGAACTGCCCTCCAGTGGTCCACTTCGCGAGGCGGTCGGCGAGACGGCGGTCAAGCGTATTCGACAGGACGGTGAGAGTACGAAGGCTCGGCTCGATTTCGTACAGATTTTCGATCTGGCGATAGATGTCGCGCTCCTCAGCGGGCGTCAATTCCAGCGGCGAAGAGCCTTGAATCAGCACTTTCAGGAAGAGCGCAAGAAAATCGAGGTTCTCTTTCGTCGGCGGAAGCGAAAAGGGATTAATTTTGAATCCCGGGGAATTCAGGCCCACGCGGGCGTAGGTTCCGCCAAACAGCCGCGTGAGGCTCTCGAAGCTGCCGCCCAAGTCGAAGATGAAGGTAGACGGATCGTATTTCTGCATGTTGGTGATGAGGAAGTTTAAGAGGAACGATTTGCCTGATCCCGTGCGCCCCAGAATCATTGTGTGGGCCACGTCGCGGTGGTGGAGATTTAGGAAGTATGGAGTGTTGTGATTGGTTTCGAGGACAGCCAGATATTCTTGGCGGAGATGCCGATTTTCAGGCTCGCCACAGTGGAGTGTGAAGAGAAACGAATAGTCCGCGTAATTGGTGCTGAGCAAATACATGGACCGAAGATTGAACACTGAGCCGCCCGGCACTGTCGCAAGAAATGCGTTAAGCAGATTGTATTTTTCTTCGTAAAGCTGCGCATCGTGCGTGCTGAAGACTTTGTAGAATTCGGCACACGCAGTGTCCACCTTGGCGGGGTCAATGTCGTAGATGACAACGCTCAGCGAGAAATGGCCGAAGTAGTTCCCTTCAATCTCAAGTTGCTTGATGCTCTCTCCTAGCTCGCGAACTTGGGCCTCCTTCGAATCGTCCACAAGAACGTCGGTCGCCGGCGCGTCGGAAACATTCAAGTGGCTCACGAGCGAGCGCTTGGTGTTGTGGAAGTGACGGCGCTTCGACTGGATTGCATTGCGAGTCTTACCGGAATCTTCCTTCTTCCACTCCGTGACGATGTGGAAGTTTGCCTGCACTTCGAGAAGGCTCTTGAAAATGAGCGGGAAGCTCTGGGCCGACGGTTGTTTGAGGGTGAGAACCTTGACGTAGTAATCGTCGAGGCGGAGATGGCCGCGATGGCATTCGAGGTGCGATTCGCAGAGGTAGTAGTCGAGAAACGTATCGTGCTTGAGCCGTGCAAGCCGGAGTTTCAACGGCGCGAAATTCAGCGTTCGCTTTAACACCCGGAATACTTCGTGTTTCGGTAGCAAATCAACTCGAACGAAGTCGCTCACCTGCAAGATAAAGCCTTTCACTTTCTGATGGAGCGTGGCGACCGCCGTCGAGAGTTCTGTGTCCAGCAATGCGACCTGTTTACGAGACGAAAGAGCCGCCCAGATTTCGTCCAGTGCTCTGCGCGGATTCTTCGGAAACTCGGCTATTGATTTCAGAAGTGTTTGCTTGTGACGGAACCCCTCGAAGAGGATTACGTAAAAGATTTGGAGCGAGTAGAGGCTGTCGGCCTTGTGCTCGAAATGGCGAAGGCGGTTCTCAATCGCTGCATTGACAACTGGGTTCGGGTACTTCCGGTGCGGGATCGTTTGGTGATTCCGCTTGAAGAGGTACTGATAGACGCGGAAGTTGCTGTCGAGGAGCCGGAAGGCGGATTCGAGACGCTTCGTTAGGGTGTCCAGCGCATTCCCGTCCAGGCACTCGTAATCCACGCCGTGAACCTGAAGGACGACGCCAACATCGCCGGATTTCGTGAGGAAGGCGTGCGGGTCAATGAAACCGTAAAGATTGATCCGCTCGTTGAGCGCGCCGGTTTCGGTGTACGGCTTCAGAATTCTTCGGAGGTTAAGCATTCGAGTGTCTGCGAATCGTAATCGGGCTGAACTTGGCAGGGTCGTACTGGGTTTTGAATTTGGCCGCTGACAACAGGAAGCGGAGAATCTGTGGGTCAGTGGCGGTGGCCCAACGAGCGAAGAAGTAAAGAAGCGCAAACATCAAAATCCCGCCAAGCAAGCTGGAAAGCATGTTGAAGGTCGCTGCCCCCATGCACACGGCGAAGAAGAAAAGCTTCCGCTCTACTCCCATCATCGTGAGTGGGCGATGAAGCGCGCGGTACACAGTGTTGATTCTTCTTGCGTTCGCCATGCGGCTTGCGTTCTGCGAAAGGGATTGGGTTAGGTGCCGGGAAAAAGCCAAGCGAGGAAGTTGACGGCGGCGATGGCCATGCCGACGCCGAAGAGCACGCCAGCAAGAATTCGCTTCGAGCCGCCTTCACCAAAAGCAAAGGTCAAGCCCGCGACCACGATGGAGACGAGCGACAGGCCGCGAGCGATTGTGGTCGTGAATGCTTGCATTAAAACGTTGACTGCGTTCTCCCACGGTGAGGCACCTGTGGCCTGGGCGAATGCCGCTGATGCAAGAATCAGCGAGCAAGCGCATGTGATGAGTGCCGGCCGAAGCCAGCGGGAGACAAATTGGTTTCGCAGGATTTTCTTCATTGCCGGCGAGTTCCTTTCGGATGATGCGAGCCAAGGCCCGCATCGGGAGTTGAAGGCAAGCTCTCGCTGGACCGCCATGCCAAAGCGACGAGGGAGCCTGTGTAGGAGTGCGGCGAGCCGCCGCGAGAGGTTGCTTCCTCTGTCGAGTTCGCCGGTACGCCAGCAGCGATGAGCGGGATTGGCAGCAATTCCGATCAGGGGCGGAGGTGCCGTCATTGTCCCTCACTGCTTGCTCGCGAAGAATCCAGCGAGAGTTGCCCTCTACTCTTACTAATGGGCAGAAAGTCGGTCGAATGTTTCAAAGAAAAATGTTTCAAGCCTCCTTCACTTTTTTTGACTGGCAGTTGTGTAATCGCGTGGGAACCATGATTCGTGCCCTCAGTCCGCGTGCTGAGGGACAGTGCGGCATCTTGAAGGCGCTGCATGATTCTGTGCACACGCAGGCGAACGGCTTGGTCAGTTAATACTGTGTGCCGGTTCTGAATCTCTTTGTAAGTGAATCCGTCTACTTTGAACCTGATTAAAATCGCGCGCTCGAATCGGGAGAGAAGTCCCTGACGCGTGCAATAGTCGAGGAAATCGTTTAAAACCGAAACATGCTCGAAGGCAGGCTCGGCGGCTCGTTGGCTACCATCGCTCCCATTTTGGGTTTCATCTTGGCGCTTAAGCAAGGCGCGCTGTTCTCTTTCGGCCCAGCGGAATGAAGCTTTGCGTAGGCTCCTGGAAAGGGCGATGGGAAGAATGCCAGCAAGTTTCTCCGTGGCTGCGGACGCGACGAGCTCCAAGAAGAACGCCAGAATTTGCTGGCCGATATCGGCAGCTTCCAACTCGCGAAACCAGGCGCAAACTTCCGTGTACGTGCGGTGAATCGTGGGTGCGAAGGCAAGCACGAGGACCGAGTGAATAAGCTCGGCATCACGTGCTGTCGCCCGTGCGGCGACCAGGGCGGCAAGCGTCTGACCTGCGTCAGACCAGTCATAATCGCCGGTTCGAGGCGAATGGAGGTAGGCGAGCAACTCCGATATGTTTGTGAACTTTGCAAGCACCGTGGAACTCGCGGCCAGCGCAAGAAATCTACTGTTTCCTGGTGGCTCCACGAGCACATCGAAGAGGTGGTCCTCCACTTTGCAGATATGGCAATCGCAGCGCAGATCGTTTCGCACGGTTCGGTCCTCCCGAATTGCGCCGCCCTGATTCGGCCTCTACATATAAAGAGGCCCTGAAACCAACGAAACCTCACTCAAACCGGGCAACTTTTTGGGATGTCCGGGCAGAAGTGTTTTATGGAAGTTTACGTGAAGGGCTGTATATTAGAGGACCTGAGAAACGTTTTAGCAGGGTTCTTGGTTGTCCTGGGGTTACGAATGCTAAGACTTAATGTTCATTTCCGGACTGTGAGCGTCGCCTCGCTTGATCGCTTCGCGCACTCTGGAAGCGAGCGGCTCTGGGACTGGTTGTAATGGCCTTCCCTTTGGGTCTAGAACGAAGACCTGGTCCTTTTCGTCCAATCCCTAGTGCTCGATCCCGGTCACGCCTGCCATCAGAGTTGCGACGATTGCCATGAGTCCTCCTCGTTCTGCCAACTGCAGGCGCTTCGTTTAGCCAAGGATATTATTTACTTCTGGTTCGTCTGCAGCGAAGGCGCTTCGGGTGCGTCAGGGCAGGCATGTGATGCGCCGTCTGGTCCCGGCAAAACCATATTGGGGAAAGACATACATCCCCACTTGGTTAGCTTTGCGAAGCGGTCGCCATAGTAGGACTGTTCCCAAGCTCTGTTTCGGTGGTTATCCGAATTGTACTGGTTGAGAAGAGTCGCAAACGCCTTTTCAACTTCGCCCTTGGATTTTGCAAGAGTGCATCTTTCAGCCTGAGGGTTAACCGAACAAAAGGCTTTTGTGTACGCCAAAACATCGGTGCACGCTTTTGGTTGCCCGTTGGAATCCGTGATGTTTCCCTTGGGGTATTGGCGGCAATAGATGAAGTCAACGGTGTCCTTGGCGTCTTGCATGGCCTTTTGCTCAGCAAGAAGTGCTTTCACGGCTTCAGGCGAGAGACCAGTCGGTTCGGCAATGGCGACCGGTTGCGGCTGCGCCGCGTGCTTCTTCGGACTAAGGATCTCTGCGAGGGTAGGCGGAGCTTGCTCGGTCTTGCAGACTACTTGGTCTCCCACGCCCTTGTCGCAAGTGGTTGTGGTACCGGCCTGCTGACCGAACGTCGGACATGCAGTTAGGAATACCGCCACAGCTATCATCGTCCACTTCATCCACGCGTTAGCAGGTTTCGTTCGGCTCATCGGCTAGATTCCTCGCAGGTCGGTCCTTTCAAGATCTCGTAACCAAGAAGACGGAGCAATGGTATTTGCCGTAAGAGATATATTAATCAGAGGCGGGAAATTACAATTGCGAGCGGCCTTTCAGATTGTTTTGATCGCCTCTAACGCGCGTTCTAGCTGGGCGTCAGCGCCGGCTGCTAGCCCTTCTGGGGAGTTTTCGACCGTCACATCGGGCTCAACGCCCTTGCCCTCGATGCAGTCGCCATGCCATGTATACCAGCCGGCCACCGGCATACGCAGGATGTAACCGCCTGGCAGCTTGAAATTGGCTCCTCCGAGAACCTCACCTGCGGTTCTCGTGCCCACGATAGTGGCGAGGCGATTCTGCTTTGCAAAGCTGGCGACCATCTCCGCTGCGCTGTGCGTGTATTCGTTGATGAGAATCACGATTCGACCGTGGAAGGGTTGCAGGCCGAGCCCCTCGGTGACGAGGGTCATTGACCGGTCTCGATGGAACACCTTAAACCGCAACGCCATCATAAGCAGCTCTGCTTTTGTCGCGGGGATCTTGCCGATGCGTGTCAGACCCTCCTTACGATAGCCCTTCCGAAGGCGCTGCCGAGTCAGGCTATAACCTATTTCGAGTTTGTCGGGACTCAGATAGCTCATAAGACGAAGCGAGCCGAGACCGCCGCCGATGTTGCCTCGAAGGTCGACGATGAGCCTCTTAACGCTTTGATCTTTGAAATTGCGGATGATGTTATCCAAGCCCTTTGCGAAATCCAGGCCGACGGCACCCGGGAACGTCGCCACGCGGATATAGCCAATATGCTGGGGCAAAACCTTATAGGAGAGGCTTCGCGGCTCAATCATCGGAGGGCGATCTTTGGCTGCACGGTTCGGGACAGCAATGGCGATTTCCCGCGTGCTGCCGTTGAAGCTGCCGACTTCGACACGGTGATTACCGCCAATGCGAAAGTTTGCGGATTTCGGGGGAAGGATGGGCTGCGAATCTATGGAGAGGAGCAACTCTCCAGGTTGGATGCCAGCCTGAAACGCAACACCGTCTTCAATAACGTCCACAAACATCCACCGCTGTCCATGGGGACTGTCGACTGCTCGCAAAGTGGCGTGTATCGAGTGGGGTGCCGGAATGCTGTCGCGCCGCTGATGGAAGAAAGCTGTATGGCTGCTGCCGAGTTTCTTGAGGAGCTCGCTCAGGCCAGCTTCGAAAGCGGCAGTGTCCATATTCAAGAGGTGCGGCGCGCGTTCGTCAACGAGTGCCAGCCACGGCCCGTAATCCTGGTCGGGGTTGCTAACGTTAATGTGACGCTCAGGAACAAGCTTCTTGATGGAAGCGATGAGCTTCGTTCGCTCCTTCGGAGTCGGCTGTGATGAGTTTGGCGTTGTGGACATTGGCCCGTTCCCTCAGTTCTTCGTGGTTTTTTCGCTGATGCTGACGGGTTGGTCGCCCGCCCCTTCTAGTTTGAAACTTGCCCAATAGTACGGAACCGCCTGTGTACCGTAAGTCTTAAGCATGTCTCTTTTGGCCGCGGTCAAGGCATGCGCGACCGTGTTCTTCGCAGCCAAATGGGCGTAGAAACGCTTCATCAAATAGAGCGCCGTCGTGTCTTCGATAGTCCAAAGCGTGGAAGCCACAGTCCTCGCGCCGGCTAGTTGAAATGCGAGCGAAAGATTTGCGATGCCCTCTTCGCCTTGGAGACGGCCGACGGCAGTGTCGCAAGCGGACAAGACAACGAGATCGGCGTTTGTGTGCAAATGTACGATGTCGCTTGCCTCTAAGACGCCGTCGTCGCCTGACGTTGAATCGCTTAAAAGTATGAGCGCCGCACGTTCAGGGTGTTTTTCGTTCGCAACGCCGTGGACGGCCAGATGAATGATTGAGTGCTGTTCTAAGCCGGAGTGTTCGAAGGCAAACTTCGTCGCGCTTGAGCCAAGCAGGACGGTATCGCCGTCACTGCGAAAAGCAGCTTGGGCCGCAAGAACCTCTTCTTTGGAAGCTGGCAAATTCACTAAGGGGTTGCTGATGTACCCACGGAGAGTCGCCAATTTGGTGAGCTCCGCATTTTGTTCGTAAGGGATTCCTCCAATTCCAAGAAGGGCGTGCTGCACGGGTTGGTGCTGAGCGGAATTAAGCAAATATAGAGAAGTCGCGGATGCGGCATACGTTATGGCGTGGGAAGAAACCAAGTAGCGTCCAGCGCCATCAACGAGTGCATCGAAGGGGAGGAGATGTAACCGCCCGTCTGGCACAATTGTGAGCCGCTCTTTCTTGGAAACCTCCGGGATTTCCTTCAAGAGAGCCGCGTAGAGGTCGGCTCCCTGGGCCTTGGACGTCCCTTTCGTCTTTAGTGTTTTCAGATAGGTGATGACCGAGCTTTCGATGCTCCCTCGATCTGCAAGCTGCACGATGCGCGCAAAATCGCGACCAATGGCTAAACAATAGGAATGCGGTTGAGCCATGACGTACTCAAGCACAAGTTGGTTGGGGGCAACAGTATCTCGTACGCGTTCCAGCGGAATGGTTTGCCAGGGCTGGGATTTCCAGGTGCCGGATGCGGGAGTGACCCATCGTGCTTCTTCTGCGAGAAAAATCTTGTCTCGAATCTGGCGAATTTGCTCAGCCGACTTTGCCTTTGCCAATTCCAGATTCAGGCGACTGATCTGCTTCTCGATTTCCAACTCCTCTTGGGATTCGGGTGATTTTCCGCTCATCAGGAGTTCTGTCGTGACGCGACCCCTCGCGTGTTCAACAACTGAGAAGGCTTTGGTGGGGTCGTTCAAGTGGTCTGCAACCAAAGCAAAATGGTCCACGTAAACTGAGCTCATGGCGTTGACTAGGCCGATTTTGCCAGCTGCGGACCTGACGTTTCCGATCATAGCGTCCAGGAGATCGGACGCCCGGTCATAGGTCCTGCTTGCCTCACTGTACTTTCCTTGGCTTGCTTGCAGCTGAGCGAGCGATTGCAGGCGCAACGGAAGTAAATAGAGATCGCCGCTATTCTGCGTGGAATCTGCTGCCGCTGTCGCGAGTGACTCCGCTTTCGGTAAGTCGCCCTTCTTGCGATAGATGTCCGCCAAATAGAATTGAGCGTCGGCGAGTAGGCGTTGGAAATGTCCTTTTTGGGATAGGTCAATTGCCGTTTCGAAATCCTCAATGGCCTTCGCTTCATCACCCTTCGCATTTTCTACGGTCCCGGCTGTGATGAGGGCTTGTGTCTCTTTAACGTGTTTCTGTCTTGTTCGAGCTTGGGCGATGATCTCGTTGGCAAGCTGCTCGGCGGCATCGAGTTTCCCCATTCCGCGGAATGCTTGAAGCCTGCCTTCGTTAACAACGAACTGATACCCCGCGTCAGGATTGGCCGCCGCGATTTTGAGTGCTTTGTCAAAGTAACCAAGCGCATCGTCGTAGGAGCCTAAGTGCATGTAAGCGTAGCCGACCGCGCCGAGATAACGGATTTGCGCTCCGATATCACCAGACACCATTGCACTCATGAGGGCGCCGGCGACTTTCTGGCGAGCTGGCGTCATGTCTCCTTCGAGAAACAGCGCGAATCCCAGTTCGCCGGAGGCGCGGTTTTCCAATTTCTTGTCGCCAAGTTCCTCCGCGAGTTTAAGTGCCGCTTCCCAATCGCGGCGCATCGGTGCTGCGTCGATCTCACCGTCGATGTCACCAAGAACCATGAGACAAAACAATCTGAGTTGTTTGTCAGACTGGAGGAGCGGATTCTTATCGAGCTCAGCCCCGAGTTCCTCCGAAACTTCTGGTAGCGTGAGCTGCTCCATAGTTGAACGTATTCGGCCTAAGTGCGCGTAGAGCGCGTTGCGATTGTCGCCGAGCGCTGAGTACAGTTGCTCGGCTTCGGTGAACATCGGGGCTGCATCTGCCCAGTTATACAAGTCACCATAATGAAGGGCTTGTTTTAGAAGCACGTCAGGGTCGTCATTCGTTTGCGCTCGGGCGGATGCCAATAACGCCACGCACAAGATAGTAGGAATTAGAATCTTCCTGAGATTCATGGCCTGTGTTCCCCACTCCTGGACCGTCCAGGTTGAACGGAAACCGGTTGAACAAGACGGATACCCGCACGGGAGTTGACTTCCAAGTTGTAGTCGCCACTTGGGACTTGCCGGAAATCTGCCTCAACACGAATTTGGGTTTTACCCTTCTGCAGATGAGCAGCGGCAGACTTCGACCAAAAAGTTCGGCCGCCCGAATTCAATTTCAGGTCGTAGGAGCCCTCAGCACTTGCCAACGGCAATGTCATTGTCAAATCCAGAGTTGAGGCGGGCACGGAAACCCGCCGCCCGGTTTTGGGGCCTTCACCGCCACGTACCGGCGAGAGGGAGCTCAGGTCGAGGCTAAACGGCGCGTAAGCCACAGTGGGGAGCTGCGACTGCGGTGAAGGCGGTTCCCTGTGCGTATCGAGAGGCGGGAGGTTTGGCTGCCTGGTCCCTCGGAGCAAAAGGCCAACGCCGATAACCAGAAGCACGGCGCAGACCAGTGCGGTTCCGACAAGCACTGGACGCGCTTTCAACCATGCGGCTGCGCGATTCCAAGGCGACGCTTCGAGCTCCTGTTGTGCTTTGAATTCGGTCAACAATTCCGAGTAGCGCTTGAAACAGGGCGAGCAAGTGCCGATATGCTCTGTTATCGTTGCGTCGCTCTCGCGTGGGTTGAACGCCAGGGATCGCAGCGCGGAGTCGGGCGGGCATCCCGTACGATCTGGATTCGGAAAGGCTTCCGACAGATAGGTGCGCGCGGATTGCAGGAACTCGTTACTCATCGCTCCTGAGGCGCTCCGGTTTTTGTCTCTGCTTCGCATTCGTCCGCTCGCTAATCCTCGTCCGCCAATTTATCAGTCATCTTGGAGCCAAGCCTCTTTGCAAGTCTGCGGATCGCCTTACCAAAACTTGATTCGGCAGCGTGGGCTGACATTCCGTAGGAAGCCCCAATCTGTTTCCACGAAAAACCGTGAATACGGCGGTAGAACATATCACGCGTCTTCGAATCGCACCTTGCCAGAAGTTCGTCGATGAGAATGTGCACTTCGATCTCGACGGTGGGGTTGGTCGAACGAGGAGCTGCCGTAAAGTGGGAAACCAGGGCGGCCTCGGCAATGAGTTGTTGTCGTTTCACACGGTTAACGCGACGGATGAACGCCCTAAAGAGGTAGCAGGGCAGGTCGCGGACGCGCTGGGTCTGCGGGACGATTTCTGATCGGAGGGCGCGCGAGACGGCAGCCGCCGCATCTTCGAGGAGTGTCGCCGCAATTGCTGGGTCAACGAGCAACTGTTCCGCGTGTTCAACGGCGCGGTTCACTATCTCCTCAGCCGCTTCGAGCACGGGTGGGCTGATGCTGCGCCCAAGCCGATTAACAGGGCTGATCCGTCCGTTGAGCTTGGGCGGCCTGACTCCTCCATCCATAGTCCGTTATTCCCACCCCGAGATTTGGGTCGACCGCAACAAGACCAGCCGGGCACGTCCGGCGTCGCAGAGGCCGAAGTCCCGCTTCGGAGCCGCATTTCGGCTCCTATCTATTCAGAGTACCGGCAGAAGGCAAAACCTCACCCAGGTCAACAAAAAAATCTGGACCAAAGAAAACCAGCTTGCCTGGGTACACCCTCACCCTTCGAGTTGAGACGATTGCTGCCAGGATTGATGCAAAGAGAACCCCACGGGTTTCATCGGGGACTACGTCATCCTCTAGTACCGTAGTACTACTGGGGCGTTCAAGTCAGCGTTCCGCTGACCGTGCTACGATCAAATCGTTTTGGCTCGGCATGAGGATGCTGGTTATGCAGACGACCATTGTGATTCTCGCAGTCCTTCTCAGCATATTGGCCCTACTGCTGGCTTCCTGTGCTGTGTACCAGGGGCTTGCCACGTGGCGGGACCGCCGAGGCTTTCCTCCTCCGGGACGCCTCGTGCGAGTGAACAACAGGCTCATGCATATCTACGCGACCGGACAAGGTGCGCCAACCGTGGTCTTCGAGTCGGGCATGGGGGCGTCGTGCTTGAGTTGGACTTTAGTGCAACCTGCGGTGGCTCACTTCTCTCGCGCGGTAAGCTACGACCGCGCCGGCCACGGATGGAGTGATCCCGCGCACGACCCCCGCACTGCACAGCAGATTGCACACGAGCTGCGTGCGCTATTGACCGCTGCAGACGTGCCGGGGCCGTACGTTCTGGTGGCCCATTCTTTCGGCGGCTACGTCAGCAGAGCGTTCGCACACCTGTATCGAGATGAAATAGTTGGCATGGTGTTGGTGGACTCGATTCACCCTGACGAATGGGAAAATCCGACGCCGGAGCAGCTGATGATGGTCCGGGTGGGATTGCGATACGCTCGCATTGCGGCTTGGCTCGCACGACTGGGTGTAGTGCGGTTCTGTCTCGCTCGGGTGGCGAAAGGTTCGCCCCGCTTGGGCCGCGCTGCGGCGAATGCCTTTGGGAGCCGTGTCTCCTCGACGGTCGAGCGCATCGCGGGGGAGATCCGCAAGCTGCCTGCACCGACGGTGCCAATTGTTCGAGGCTTCTGGTCGCAGCCGAAGAATTTCATAAGCCTCGGGCAGCACGTTGCCACATTGCCGGTCAGTGCAGCGCAAGCGGCTGCAGTGACTTCACTCGGGGATTTACCCGTGGTCGTGCTTTCGGGAGACCACCATCCCGCGCCGTACGCCGATTGGCAACGCGACCTAGCGCAACTCTCGTCGCGCGGAGTTCAGCTCTTGGCGGGCGACTGCGGGCACTGGATTCATCTGGACCGCCGTGAGTTGGTTACTGAAGCGATTCGCCAAATCGTGGCCGCTGTGCGACAGAATCCAGAAACAAAATCCTCTCCGCAAACGGTCAAACAGTAGAAAAGGGCCTCGGGAAAACCGAGGCCCGTTTTCAAAATGGAACGTTAGAATGGCGCCGAGTTGGACGCGTCGAGCGCTTCAGTCGAAGCAGTGGGACCGGAAGCGATTGTTTCCGGTTCGGGTTCGCCGCGATCGAGTTTGCGGACGACATCGGCACGAATGCACCAGAACGTCTGCTTGTTGGTCTTGGCTTTCTTGCCTTTGCCGTTTCCGCGTTCGTACGTGGTGCTGACGAGGCTGCCCTCGACGAGCACGTGCGAACCTTTCTTGATCGTCGTCGCGACGTATTCGGCGAGCCGTGGACGGAACACACAGACGCGGTGCCACTCGGTTTTCGAGGCCCACTCGTCGTCGGTGTTCTTCCATGACCGCTGCGTCGCGACGGACAGAACGGTGAACTTCGAGCCGTTGTTGTTCCGCGCTTGACGCTGCTCCGGGTCTGCTCCGACGAAGCCGATGATAGTTACTGAGTTCAAGTAGGACATGAAAATGTCTCCTTTTTCTGCCCCATTTTTTCTGGGGCACCTAAAGCGAGGGCTGCTGCTTCCAAAGCGAGTGGCTGCTTTATGGGAGGGAACCCAATGGTGTAAGGGCGGAACCGGGAAAGCAGAA
>Ga0070730_10000338_pt1 | contig 57212 bp, 44 predicted proteins | sample Coa_R1_3_FD_66447 | JGI IMG/M metagenome (GOLD analysis project Ga0070730, IMG submission 66447) | Surface soil microbial communities from Centralia Pennsylvania, which are recovering from an underground coalmine fire - Coalmine... | ecosystem: Environmental > Terrestrial > Soil > Unclassified ... | reverse complement strand
CACCCCAAGACCCAGGTTCCCAACACCGGAACCCGGGGCACCCTCCGTCTCTCTGAACTTTTCTTAGACGTGACGCACTGATATCCTTTTCTAGTCCGCCATGTCAATGAATTTCGACAAACCAATCTCGGGGCACCCGGCAGGCTCCACGTGACGTTACTCGATACGACTGCTGCATCTCCGGGCACGCTTCCGTCTGAATTCATGTCGAACAACCAGCCCGGAATCGTGGATGCTGGAATTCTTGCGGGACATGAGTTCGGACACGTACGCTACCAGTGGAGCAACTGGTTCTTCCAACTTTTTGATAACAGCAATTCAAACGCGGTGCGGTTGGAAAACGATGTCAGGAAGTCACGTGATCCAAACGCTGCAACAAGAAAGTTCCATAACCCTCCTGAATGAACGGGAGTGGGCGCAGATAGGATGGTCCTCATGAGTCTTGACCCACAACGGAGAAAGAATATACGCACGCGCGGGCGAAATATCGCTATGCTCTTATTCGCTTTGAGCGTTTCATCTATGGGCTGCCAAACTCGCGCAGTCGGTGAAGATCAACAGTTCCAGAAGCTCTTCGAGGGCTACAAGCTCGTACTGGTGGACGATTTACAAAAGGGCAGATCAATCGAAGAAGTGGAAACCTCTACTCTTCGGAGTACCTACCCGCTAGAACCAAGACTCGTTCCTGCAAGGGTCTACGTCTTCCGTAAAACGAACCAGATGGCGAACGAGACCATCGCAATGAAGGTCTTTCCTGAGAGACTCTCGAGCATTAGAGCACGAGTGACGAAAGCGCCGCAGTCTTCCAATGACCTTGTGTACCTGATCATTGGTGGGCCCCTTTTTAAGATCGAGTTCGAAAAAGACGGTCACCAAGGAAAAATTCTTAACCGGGTCCACACCTCCGAGAAGGCAAGTGAGAACTGGGAGGAACTAATCGTGGCGTATATATAACAAGCCTGTGGACGCCGAGCGCAGAACATACTGCTACGATGCGGAAAATGAGCCTACCTTAATGTACAACGTGAGCATGCCTTGGGGCTCGCCGTATGGCGGCTCTTACGTGGAATTCGGGGGAATTCGGAATTCGGGGACGGAATTCGGGGACAGACGGGTCGTTTTCCTTCGCACGGACACCTACTCCACCGATAGTGCAGCCTAAGTCTTTTTCCTTCAGCGATATACATACTCATAAAACACCTATTGACTTCGTAAAAGAAATCATGCTACACTGTCGAGTGTAATCAAGCTCCATTCGAACTGTCGGCCCCCACTTTTGTTTACCCCGATCTGCGAGGGGCCGGAATCCCCTCCCGGCCATTCTCCTCTCGTCTCAATCTGCCTCAGTCTGGCTATCCCCTTTCTTTTGACAACGATCCGTTTGTCTCCTCCCCTAACCCCTTTCTTTTGATAACCATCTGGATTGCCTATATTCAATTCTCAAATTTCGCCCTCCGGGCCCCTTTCCCGCCCCTAACTCCTTCATTTGCCGCTCCTACGGAAAGAGCCGGGGTGTACCCAAACTCTTCCCAATCGGGCATTCGCTCGCATTCTCGTCCTTTACTTCGCTTCTCGTCCGCCTTCCGCACTTTCCCCTGCCGGCATTTTATTCCCGCCTTCCCGTCTCCCCCGCCATTGACGGCGGCGCGCGCGGTGTGTTACCCATACAACGCCACAAAAATCGCGCAAATTCGCGTGGCGACGAGCTGGATGGCCGAAGAGACCAAGCACCTTCAAGTCACACTGGAAACCCAGGTGGAAAGTGTGAACCTGGCGGAAGAGATGTGTCTTCGCCTGGCCGAAGCGGCCGGCTTTGGCGAGGATGAGTGCTATCGCATCGGCATGAGCGTGCGCGAAGGCGTCATCAATGCGTTTCACTACGGCAACAAGGAAAAGCCGGAAAAGAAAATTCATCTTGCCGTGGATCTGACGCCGGAAAAAATGATCATTCACGTGACCGACGAAGGCGCCGGTTTTATTTTGAAAGATGTTCCCGATCCGCTTGCCGAAGAAAATCTTTTGAGCACTTCGGGCCGCGGAATTTTCTTGATGCGCGCGTTCATGGACGAATTTGACGTCGTCAAGGCGCAAACGGGCGGAGCGGAGATTGTGATGTCCAAGCGGTTGCCCGGCGCGGACGGCGCGCCATCGAACGGTCACGGCTCCGGCGGGCACGACGCCGCGCCGCGCCAGGGAGCTTGAAAACAAAATGGCCCTCCATCTGACACCGAGAGATTCCGGCGCGATTACCGTTGTGGACGCAAGCGGACGAATCACATTGGGAGACGGAAGCGCGAATCTGCGCAAGACGATCCGCCAGCTCGTGGAAGAAGCGCACACCAATATCTTGCTGAATCTTGCCGACGTGGATTACATCGATAGTTCGGGCATCGGCGAACTGGTAAGCGCGTACACGGCGGTGCGCAGCAAAGGCGGCGAACTGAAACTTCTGCATCTGACGAAAAAAGTTCACGACCTTTTGCAGATTACAAAGTTGTTCACCGTGTTTGAAGTTTTTTCCGATGAGCCCGCGGCCGTCCGCAGCTTTCAAGTGACGTAGCGCCGCGTTCAATCATCTGGACTCCAAACCTGATTTGTGCCAGCATACGCCCGCGTTGGTGGAATTCCAGGTTCGATGCCGGCACAGTGAGCTGCCCAGGCGGTCTCCCGGCGGCAGGCGTCCGATCCAGCCCGACGCTAAATCCACGCCAGAGGAGTACCGAAGTTGAGCAAAGAGCAAGGTGTTGTGAAATGGTTTAACGCATCAAAAGGCTACGGCTTTATCCAACGGCAATCGGGCGAAGACGTGTTCGTGCACTTCTCCGCCATTCAGTCGGAAGGATATAAGTCGCTAAACGAAGGACAGAGTGTTGAATTCGAAGTGAAGCAGGGGCCAAAAGGCCTGCAAGCAGAAAACGTATCTCCTCTGGGATGAACGTGGACTCTTTCCGAGCCCCTCGAGAAATCGGGGGGCTTTTTTATTTTTGCAAAACGGAAAATAAAAACTGGAAAATGGAAGGGCGATGACCGCGGAAAAAAAATCGGGCGCGGAGACGGCGTGGATTGCGGAAGCGGCGCGATCTTTGGGATTTGATTTGTGCGGGGTGGCGGCGGCGCAGGATTTTCCGGAGCTGGCCAATATGCGCGACTGGCTCGGGCGCGGATACGCGGGAGAGATGAAATATCTGCACGACCCGCGGCGCGCGGATTTGCGGGCGGCGATGGGCGGCGTGCGGAGCGCGATCGTTTGCGGGGTGAATTACAATTCGCCGGAAAAATATTCGACGGAAGTGGCGCAGGAAAAGGCGAAAGAAGGAGAGGCGCCGCGGGGATGGATTTCGCGTTACGCATGGGGCAACGATTATCATGAAGTATTGTGGGAGAAACTGAACGCGCTGGTGGCGGAAATGCGGAAGCGATTTCCGGAGCCGTTCGAAGCGCGGGCTTCGGCGGATACGGGGCCGGTGCAAGAGCGCGTGCTGGCGCGGCACGCGGGGATCGGATGGGTTGGGAAGAACACGTTGCTATTGAACCAGAAAATGGGTTCGTGGTTTTTTCTCGGAACGATTTTGACGGATCTGGAACTAACGCCGACGGTGGAGAATAAGAATTCTCTGCCGGCGGATTTGTGCGGGACGTGCAGGCGTTGCATTGAAGCGTGCCCGACGGAGGCGTTGGTGGAGCCTTACGTGATGGATGCGCGGCGATGCATTGCGTATCTGACGATTGAATTGCGCGGGCCGATACCGGAAGAATTTCGCGAGGCGATGGGGAACCATGTATTCGGTTGCGACATTTGCCAGGATGTTTGTCCGTGGAACCGGAAATCGCCACGGACCACGGGGAAGGAGTTTCAAGCGCGCGGCGCGGGCGACGCGGGCAAGACGCTGTTTCATCCCGAACTCGAATGGCTGGCGAATCTGAAGGAAGAGGAATACCGCGAAATCTTTCGAGGCAGTGCGATGAAGCGGGCGAAGTGGCGGGGAATTGTGCGGAATGCGTGCAATGCGCTGGGCAATGCCGGCGTGCGGCGCGGGACGGAGCGCGGGGACCGCGTTGCGGGCGCGCTGGCGGAACTTGCGAAAAATGAAGATGAAACGATTGCGGAATCTGCCCGATGGGCGCTTTCCCGCATCCAATGAGTGCAACAACGGCGAGCAAAGCGCCGAAGCGGCGCCGGGTTGAGCCGATTCCGTGGACGGCGTTATACTCGATGGCGACCAAGCAAGTGGCCCGCCTGTTGGGAGCTGCGCATGAAACGAAGAGAGTTCGTCATTAGCGGCGGTATGGCCGGCGCCGGCCTGTGGGGAGTTGCGAGGCTGGCTCCCGGCGCGCTGCGAGCAAGTGAAATAAAGGATTCAGATTCAAATTTCAATTCGGAGGAAAAACCAGTGGCTTTTTCTGTTCCCCCCCTGACGTACGCATTCGACGCACTTGAACCCTACATTGACGCGAAGACGATGGAGATCCATCACGACAAACATCACGGCGCTTACGTGACGAACCTGAATAAGGCGCTGGAAGGGCATGCGGATCTGCAGGCGAAGTCAATCGACGACCTGTTGAAGGGACTCGATGCGGTGCCGGACAACATTCGAAACGCGGTTCGAAATAACGGCGGCGGGCATTGGAATCACACGCTGTTTTGGACGCTGATGAAGAAGGGCGGCGGAGGCGAGCCGAAGGGCGAACTGGGAGCGGCGATTACGTCCACGTTTGGAAGCTTCGCGGCGTTCCAGGAAAAATTCGCGGCGGCGGGGCTCGGACGGTTTGGATCGGGATGGGCCTGGCTGCTTGTGAAAGACGGCAAGCTGGCGATTGATTCGACGCCGAATCAGGATACGCCGATGATGCTGGGGGGCAAGGCGGTGCTGGGGATCGATGTGTGGGAGCACGCGTACTATTTGAAGTATCAAAACGTGCGCGCGGACTACATCAAGGCGTGGTGGAACGTGGTGAATTGGGAGAAGGCGGCGGAGCTGTACGCGGCGGCGAAGTAGTTCGAACGAGACTAAAAATAAGAATGGCCCGGAGCTTTTTGGTCCGGGCCATTTTTATTGGTCGAGGGAAGCGCTAAACGGTCATTTCGAGATTCGCAACGGGAAAGACGGAAGGCTGGCGCGGCGAGGAAGCCACGCCGGAGATGCGAGGCGAAACGGGACGCGCTTCGCGCGTGGCGGACGGAGCGGGTTTGGCGATGGCCCAATTGGCGAAGCGAGAGGCTTCGCGGACAAGCTCCATGCGGCCGCGAACGCGGAATTTGGAAAGGAGGGAAGAGACGTGGAATTTTACGGTGCGTTCGGAGAGATGGAGATCGCCGGCGATCTCCTTGTTGGCTAAGCCGCGCAAGATGCCGCGGAGAACTTCTTCCTCGCGGCGAGTGACTTTGACTTCGCTTTTTACGGATTGACCGGCTTCGAGGAGCTTGCGGGCTTTATCGGCAAGGCCAACGGTATGAGTGTGTTCGGCTTCGACCATGACGACATAATCTTCCGGGGACTGGCCGCGGACCATGCAGTGCATGGCGAGAAGGCAGGCGGCTTGTTCGAGAGGCAGACTGCCATCGGAATCGGCGGAAATCTGAAAATGAGTGACACCGGAGTTTTTTTCGTAGAAGAGAAACATGCGGTGATGGCGCTCGGGCTCCGGGGAAACAATCGACGGCAAAGAATGCGATCTGCGAATAATTTTCACCAGGAATCCTCCCTATCCAGCCCCGACGCAAGGGCGAAGCAAACAACTAAATCGGGCAAGCCGCGGCCACGCAGGAAGCGGCGCGCGAATCACACCAAGGCCTGAGATGTACAAACAGATGCCGCGACTGAGGGCTTAGCCGAGGCGATGGTACCCGGGAACGAGCAAGGCGCGAGAAGGAGGAAATACGCCTGTAACTGTTCCACCGAACTTGTCTCGTGGGTGCACGCGGAGTGCCAAAATCGGAAGGTGCAAGTCTTTCAAAATGGAACATTTACGGGGATGGACGGGGAAGAGATTGGGTTGAACGGGTAGGTTTTGCACGCGGGTGGAAAAAAATCCATGAAAGGGAGAATTTATACAGGAACTACTGAGGGGTAAGCACGCGAGTTTCGTTGGGGGAGACGAGTTCGTAGCGGATGCCGCGCCAGCGAATGCGGCGGGAAAAGAGCGAGGAGAAAAAATTCGCCAAGTATAAAAATGGGATGAAAACGCCGATGGAGAAGTAGATCCAGGATTGCGCGTTAATTTGGGCGCGGTAAGAAGGCAGGAGTTCGGCGACGGCGGCGATGCGAAGAGCGCCGCGGAGAGAGGCGAGGAGAAGCGGAAGAAAAGTGAGAGCAGCGAGAGGGAGGGAAGGGCGGGTGGCGATGATGTCGCCAAGGGTGAGGAGGAGGCCGAGGACGATTGTGAGGCAGAAGAGAAAATGAGTGGCAAAGGCGGCGGCCCACATTTTGTGAGCGTAAACGCGAGTGATCACGATTTGGCGATTGGTGAATTCGAAGAGGGCATCGAAAGAAGCGTTGACGAAGGAAACGACGAGACATTCGGGAAGAAATTGAATGGGTTTGCCGCGGCGCTCGAGAGCGATGGTCATGGAGAAATCGTCGCTGACGGAGCGCTGCCATTCATCGAGAACGCCGCATTGATCGAATTCGGATTTGCGAATGGCGGTACCGCCGCCCCAGCAGAAATTGGCGGATTTTTCGCCGAGCATGGTGACGATGGGCGCGTTCCAGGCGGTGAGGAGCACGGTGGGGAAATTGGCGGCGTTGGGAAGGAGCCAGCGCATGGTGGTGGTGGCGGCGTAGCGCGCGTCGCGGAGAGGGGCGATCATGCGGCGGAGCCAGGATTTGCCGTGGCGGCCATCGGAATCGACGAAGACGAGCGTGTCGATATCAATGGGAAGCTGAGCGATGGCGTGGATGAGATTGTTGACCTTTTCGCCGCGGCCTTCCGGTCTGCCGGCGAAGAGGACGGTGGCTTTGACGCGGGACTCGGCGGCGACGCGTTTGGCGACGGGAGCGGCGGAATCGGATTCGGAGGCGAGCACGAAAAAGAGTTCGTAATTTTGATGATCGAATTCGCAAAGGGCGACGAGATTCTGTTCGAGGCCGGGTTCGGAGCCGCGGCAGGGACAGATGACGGCGGTGCGAGGAGAATAGAAACCGGGATCGACCAAGGCGCGGCGCCGGGCAAAGGCGAGCCACGATACGCCCTGCACGGCAAGGTAGAGGCCGAGAAGAATCTGAACGACAGCGAGAATTTCGAAAAAGAGTTCCACGCAAGGGGAGCATAGCAAAGCGGCGAGGCTCGCGCACGAAGCATGTATACAGGTAGAATCGCAGCGGTAAACGTGGGTGAGACGGGAAAAGCGCCGGGGGCGCGAAGGAGAGAGGGAATGCCGGGACGAGTGGATTCCTCGATGGTGACGACGGCGATGGAGTTGCCGGGATACCGGATTGTGAAGAATTTTGGGGTGGTGCGCGGAATCATTGTGCGGTCGCGGAGCGTGATTGGGAACCTGGGCGCGGCGCTGCAGACGATTGTGGGCGGAAACATCACGATCTTGACGGATCTGTGCGAGAAGACGCGCAGCGAGGCGTACGAACTTTTGCTGCTGCATGCGGCAGCGCACGGAGCGAATGGAGTGGTGGGATTCCGTTACGACGCGACGGAAGTGATGAACGGGGTGACGGAAGTGCTGGCGTACGGCACGGCGGTGCAAGTGGAGCCATTGCCGCGGTAGTTTGTATTGCTGCAGATTGGATTTTGGCTATGCGCGACGCGATTCCTACGCTTTAAGATTTCCCTTGTGCGCGACGCGCGGATGATCGCGAGGCGGCGCGAGGGGTGGTAGAATTTCGGATTCCATGTACTGCTCAGAGTGCGGTTCGGCGGTTCCCGAGACGGCGAAATTCTGCGCGGCGTGCGGCACGGGTGTGGCGGAAAGCGACCCGGGCGCGACAATTGCCGGCGCGGAGGGTGAGACCCTGGCGCCAAAGAATGCTCCGCGCGCACGAAGCGGAGCGACACCGCCGCGAACGCCGAAGGCGGCTTCCAACCCGAGTGGAGTACTTTCGAGTTCCGATGCAATTGGCGGCGGACGGTTTGCGCCGGGCACGGTGCTGGAAGGGCGATACCGGATTGTGGCGCTGGCGGGCCGAGGCGGGATGGGCGAAGTCTACCGCGCGGAAGATTTAAAACTTACGCAGACGGTTGCGATCAAATTTTTGCCGGAGAGTCTTTCGCGGGATGCGGCGGCGCTGCAGCGATTCCATTCCGAGGTGCGCATCGCGCGACAGGTATCTCACCCCAACGTGTGCCGAGTGTTCGACGTGGGCGAATTCGACGGGATTACGTTTCTGACGATGGAATTTGTGGACGGCGAGGATCTGGCGTCGTTGCTGCGGCGAATCGGAAGGCTGCCACAAGACAAGGCGATTGAAGTGGCGCGGCAGATTTGCGCGGGGCTGGCGGCCGCGCACGACAAAGGCGTGATTCACCGCGATCTGAAGCCGGCGAACATCATGCTTGACGGCCTTGGGAAAGTGCGCATAAACGATTTTGGCCTGGCGGGGATCGCGGCGAATATGCAGGGCGCAGACGTGCGCGCGGGAACGCCGGCGTACATGGCGCCGGAACAGCTTACCGGCACGGAAGTGACGAGCAAGAGCGACATTTACGCGCTTGGACTGGTGCTGTACGAAATTCTGACGGGGAAGCGTGCGTTTGAAGCGGCGACGCTGCCGGAACTGATCCGCAAACGGAATCAGCTGGAAATTACGAAGCCGTCGGAACTGGTGCGCGATCTGGATCCGATTCTTGAGCAATTGATCCTGCGCTGTTTGAACCGCGACGCTGCGAATCGTCCGTCGTCGGCGCTGCAGGTTGCGGCGGCGCTGCCGGGCGGCGATCCATTGGCGGCGGCGCTCGCGGCGGGCGAAACGCCTTCGCCGCAAATGGTTGCGGCGGCAGGCGAGAACACCGGCCTGTCTCCGCGCGTTGTACTTGCGGCGATTGGCGCGATGCTATTGGGCACGCTGCTGGTGCTCTACATAGGCGTGAAGGAAAACGGGTTGGAAACCCTGCGACCGAACAAGCCGCCGGAAGTGCTGGCTCATCAGGCCAGAGAAATTCTCGACAAGCTTGGGTATCCGGAGCGGCCCGGAGATTGGGCCGGAGAATTCGATTACAACTACGGGCTTCTTTCGTATCTGACGAAACCGGGCAACCCGCGGCCGGATTGGAAACGCATGCTGCTGCAGCGGCCGATGATGCTCGAATTTTGGTATCGGCAAAGTTCCACGGAATTGGTTCCGTTGGACTGGCACTCGACCTTGCTGACGCCCGGAATTGTGGACTCTTCCGATCCACCGCCGATACAGCCCGGCATGATCAACATGTGGATGGACGGAGAAGGCCGCCTGCAATGGCTGCAGGCGATTCCGCCAGAAGTGGAGCCGGGCGCGCTATCGGCACTCGGGACACAGGGTCAGAGCAAGGCACCAGCGGCGGCGAGCGCCGCCGAACGACCACCCGACCCGGATTGGAGCGCGTTGTTTGCCGCGGCGGGAATCGATGCGTCGCAGCTTCGACCGGCCACGCCGAAGTGGCTTTCACTTGCGGCCTTCGATACGCGCGTTGCGTGGGACGGAACGTGGCCACAGTCCGGGTATCCGCTTCATGTTGAAGCGGCTGCCTGGCGCGGAAGGACGGTATTTTTTTCGCTCACGGGCCCGTGGTCGAGGCCGAACCGCACTCCCAACGACTTGGACAAAGAAGCAAACATCGGAAACTTGATTGCGCTGATCGTATCTCTGCTGACACTGGCGGGCGGAGTGTGGTTTGCGATCCGCAATCTTGCGCGCGGCCGGGGAGACCGCGCGAGCGCGTGGCGGCTGGCGTGCATCGTTTTCGGAATCGGGATTGCAACGTTCGTGCTCGAAGCACATTTTGTTGCGTCGCTCAGCATGCTCCTGCTGGTGCTGCTTGCAATGAGCACGAGTCTTTTTTTGGCGGGCACACTTTGGGTTCTGTATATCGCGTTGGAGCCATATGTGCGTCGCAATTGGCCGCAAACGATTATTTCGTGGACGCGGCTGATGTCTGGGCGGTTTCGCGACCCGTTGGTGGGCCGGGATCTGGTTTCCGGAGTCGTGATGGGCATGTGCTGGATACTGGTCTTCGAAATTGGACTGCTGTTTCGCATGCGCGCCGGGGGAGCGCCACAATTCGCCGGACAAAACTACTTGATGGGGATGCGAGAGGCGGCGGGGACATTTCTGAGCAACGTGGTGACTTCGATCCTGGGGACACTGCTCTTCTTTTTTGCACTCGTGTTGCTGCGCGTGCTGGTGCGCAACGCGTGGCTGGCGGCGGCGCTGTTTACGGCGCTGTTCACGATTCCGAAAGTTCTGGGCAGCGACCACCTGGTGGCGGACATCCTTGTGTGGACGACGATCTATGCGATTGCCGCGGTGGCAGTGGTGCGCTTTGGGCTGGTGGTGCTGGGAATCGCCAGCTTGTTGGCCAACGTGCTGCTGAACCTGCCGTTCACACTGGACTTTTCGAATTGGTACGCGACGCAATGTTTTTTTATCGTGCTGCTATTCGTTGCGATCGGCGTTTGGGGCGGATACACGTCGCTTGGGGGCAAGCCAATCTTCGGGAAAAGTATTCTGGAAGATTGAAGCTTGTTTCAGGCTTTTTTTTCGACGGTTGGGGCGGCGGAACGCTCGACGATATGCGACACGAGCTCTTCGATCTCCACGAGCGCGCGGGTAGCGGCAACGCGGGCTTTTTCCATGAACGATGAATCGAGCACAAAGGCGCAGCGATCGACGAACGGGTGATGCGCGGATTCGAATGATTTGCGGCCGCGGCGCGGACCGGCATTGCGCGAGAGCACGTCTTCATAAATCTGCAAATCGCTCTGGAAGTCGAGCGCGTCGCCGGCGTTCCATTTTTTTTCGCGTGTGAGGGCGAGAAGAAATTTGCGGCGGAAGAGGGCCCGATCTTTGTGGGTGAGCGGGGCGGGCTTTTTGCCGGTGGCGGGACCCGCGCTGACTTGTTCGAGCAGGCTGACCACAGCGGCCAGCAAGGCCTCGCGTTGCAATAACGCCAACAGATCGCGGTACAACGTGGCGTGGACTTGCAGCGCGTGGCGGCCATTTTCGACGACGTAGGAATCCACGAAACGCTGCACGACGCGTTCTTGCGAAAGAGCTTGCGTCAGCCCCGCCGCGAGCGCATTCGCATCCGGCGGGGGAATTGGAGTTGAACGCGGCATCGTGGCTTTTTATGTTAGCAGGACGGCCAAGACTTGAAACAGAATCGGCGGCGCGGGCTAAAACCAGCGGGAGCGGTAGGCGATCCACCAGGCGGCCATGCCAGCGGGAACGGTGGCGGCGAGGGCCCACCAGAAGGGAAGGGCGACGTCGGCAAGGAGGCCGAGGGCGGTGAAGGAGAGCCAAAAAACTTTGCGCTGCATGAATTGAGTTTACGCGCACGGGATGCGCGAAGGCAGCGGGAAATTAATTGTGCTTAGTGTGGCAACGAAGAAAAACGAAAAGGCCGGGACGCTGCCCGGCCTTTCTTGAAAAAGACGATTTCGTTTGGGTTAGTGAATGGCGCGCGGGGAGTCTGGCCGCTTTTGCTTCGGCGCGGCTTGCGGAACGATGGGCGGAGCGACGCCTTCTTTTTCGAGGGCGTGTTCGAGGGCTTCGTCGAGCGTATGAACGTAAGTGATTTTCAGATCGCCGAGAAGTTCGGGCGGAAGATCGGCTTTTGCGTTCGGTTCGTTGTCGGCGGGAAGGAGAACTTCCTTCACACCGGCGCGTTTTGCGCCGAGAACTTTTTCCTTGATGCCGCCGACGGGAAGAACGACGCCGGAAAGCGTCATTTCGCCGGTCATGGCGAGGCGATTGCGGACGCGGCGCCCGGTGAGAAGACTGACGAGGGCGGTGACCATTGCCGCGCCGGCGGACGGGCCGTCTTTCGGAACGGCGCCCGAAGGCACGTGAATGTGAATGTCGTGCTTGCGGAAGAAGTCCGGGTCGATGCCGTATTTTTCGGCGTTGGAGCGGACCCAGGTGAGCGCGGCGGTCATGGATTCCTGCATGACTTCGCCGAGATGGCCGGTGGTGGTGAACTGCTTTCCGCCGCGCATGCGGCTGGCTTCGATGAAGACGATGTCGCCGCCGACGGGCGTCCAGACGAGGCCGACGGAAACGCCGGGCTGCTTGACGCGCTCGTCGATTTCGCGCTCGGTGCGGAACTTCTGCACGCCGAGGAATTCGCGAACGACTTCGGGAGTGACGATCATTTTTTCGGTTTTGCCTTCGGCGATGCGCCGGGCCTGCTTGCGCGTGATGGTGCCGATTTCGCGTTCGAGATTGCGAACGCCGGCTTCGCGCGTGAAGCTGTGAATGATTTCCTGCAAGCCGGGGTCGGTGAACTCGATTTGTTCGCCAACTTTAAGGCCGTGTTCGGTGGCTTGCTTGGGGATGAGATACCTGTGGGCGATGTGGAGCTTTTCTTCTCCGGTGTAGCCGGGGAGTTCGATGATCTCCATGCGGTCGCGCAATGGCTCGGGGATGGGATCCATCCAATTGGCGGTGGCAATGAAAGTGACCTTGGAAAGATCGAAGGGCACGTCGAGATAATGATCGCGAAAGGTGGCGTTCTGTTCGGGATCGAGCACTTCCATCAAGGCGGCGGAAGGATCGCCGCGGAAATCGCGGCCGAGTTTGTCGACTTCGTCGAGCATGAGGACGGGGTCGTTCGTTTCGGCGCGCTTGATGCCCTGGATGATTTGGCCGGGCAGAGCGCCGATGTACGTACGGCGATGGCCGCGGATTTCGGCTTCATCGTGCATGCCGCCGAGGGAGATGCGGACGAACTTGCGGCCGAGGGCACGCGCGATGGATTTGCCGAGCGAAGTTTTGCCGACGCCGGGAGGTCCGACGAAGCAGAGAATCGGGCCCTTCATGCCGGGCTGCAGCTTTTTCACGGCGAGGTAGTCGAGGATGCGCTCTTTTACTTTTTCGAGGTCGTAGTGGTCCTCGTTCAAGATGGTTTGCGCTTTGGGAATGTCGATTTCGGTTGAACCGGAGGATTTGCTCCAGGGGAGCGAAGTCATCCATTCCAAGTAAGTGCGGGAGACCATGTACTCGGCGGAAGCGGGCGTCATTTTGGAGAGGCGCTTGAGTTCGCGGTCGCACTCTTTTTTTGCTTCCGCGGTCATCTGCGCTTCTTCGACTTTTTTGCGAAGCTCGTCGATTTCCTGCTGGGAATCGTCGACTTCGCCCAATTCTTTTTGAATGGCCTTCATTTGCTCGCGCAGCAAGTATTCGCGCTGGTTCTGGCTGACTTGCTCCTGCACCTGTTCGTGAATTTTGGAGCGGAGTTCGAGAACTTCCAGCTCTTTGGAGAGTTCGCGGATCAGGGTTTCGAGGCGCTTGCGCACGTTGGAAGTCTCGAGAAGCTCCTGGCGCACGAGGGTGGAGAGCGAGGGCAAATTGCCGGAGACGAAATCGGTGAGACGGCCGGCGTCGTCGATATTGGAGGCGGCGGTTTGCAGGTCGTCGGAGAGTTGCGGCGAACGGCTGACGACGTCGCGGAACAACTCCTGCGCGTTGCGCTGAAGGGCTTCGAGTTCGTTGTCCTGCTCGCCCTGCACGTCGGGGAGCGCTTCCACCTGGGCTTGGAGGAAGGGGCGGAGACCGATCAAGTCCAGCACCTGAATGCGCTGGAGGCCTTCGAGAAAGATGACGACGTTGCCGTTCGGCATCTTCACGGTCTTGTGAACTTTTGCGAAGGTGCCGACTTTGTGGAGGTCGGCAGCGGCGGGATCTTCGACCCGCGGATCGAGCTGGGCAACCACACCGAGATATTTATCTTCGTCCAATAAAGAATTGACCAGAGCCAGCGAACTTTCCCGGCCGACGGTGAGGGGAAGAATCGCTCCCGGAAACAGGACGGTGTCGCGGACAGGAAGGATGGGTAAAGTCTCCGGCACAGGATTGCGTTTGTCAGGCATAAGGTCCTCAGTGCGGCCCGGAGGGAAAGAAACCGGCGGGCCGTGAAGCGTTAGATGCAAGGAGGCGTAGAAGGGTACATAGCTACGCATCCATTCTGCAGAAAATCTAAGTCAAAAGCACTCACATTCTAACACACGTTGTAGCCGGGTGCTTTTTTTTGAACTAAACCTTTGCCTTACAGTAATTTACGAAAATATTGTGAAGACGATTGCGAGCCATGCCTATCTCCTTGGTGTTATCGGCGCCGCCGACGGAAACTTCACTTTCTGCCGGCGGATTTGAAGGCGCTTGATGCCAGTTTTACTGCTTCTTCGCGAGTCGCGATCGTTCCCTCGAGCTGCGCGTCTTCGATAGACTGCAAAATATCCTTAAATTCGGGGCCCGGCGAAAATCCCATGCGGATGAGGTCGTCGCCCGTCAAAAGCTTGGACGGGCGGACTTGCTCGGGGGGAGTGCGATCGAGAAAGTCGCGTACGAAATCGTAAACGTCCAAATGGCGATGGCTCGAAAGACAATCGAGGCGGTGAAGCGCCATGTGCTCGTCGAATTTTGGCATGCGCACAAACCGTTTCAGGGTGGAGGAGCGCATATGCGGTGCGTCTTTGAATTTCATGTGATTGGCGATGAGCGCAAGGACTTGCGCCGTTTCGTCGTTTGACATTTTCAAGCGCCGGCAAATTTCTTCGCCCATGCGGACGCCGACTTCGACGTGGCCGTCGAAGCGGATACGATCGCCGGTTTCCGCGGCGGAGCGGAAGGTCGGCGGTTTGCCGACATCGTGCAACAGGACTCCCCATGCGAAGGTCATCGCGCTGCCCGCCGGGATTCCGTCGAGCATCATGCAGGTGTGCACCCATACGTCGCCCTCCGGGTGAAATTGCGGCGGCTGTTCGACGCCTTGCATCGCGGCAATTTCGGGAAGGACGATTTGCAAAAGCCAGGTTCGATCGAGCAAGCGGAAGGCGTTTCCGGCGGCGCCTTCGGTGAGCATTTTCGTCAATTCATCGCGGATGCGCTCCGGGGAGACTTGCGAAACGCTTTTTGCATGCTTGCGAATTGCGCGGAAAGTTTCCGGTTCGATTTCGAAGGCGAATCGAGCGGCGAAGCGGACGGCGCGCAAGAGCCGGAGTTTATCTTCTTCGAAGCGTTTGTCCGCGTTGCCAATGGCGCGAACGATTCCGGCGTGCAGATCGTTGCGGCCGCCGACAAAATCGAGAATTTCGCCATCGTCGTGGCGCATCAAAAGGCCGTTGATCGTGAAGTCCCTGCGTTGCACGTCTTCTTCGGCGGAATTCGCGAAGACGACGGAGTCGGGGCGGCGGCCATCGGAGTAACCGACGTCCGAACGGAAGGTGGCGACTTCGACTTTGTGGCCATTGCGGGGAATGAGAATGACGCCGAATTGCGCGCCGACGGCGACACTTTCGGGAAAGAGCGCCATGACTTGATCGGGCGTCGCGTTTGTTGCGACGTCGTAATCGGCCGGTTCGCGGCCGAGAAGCAGATCGCGGACGCAACCTCCGGCGAGGAACGCCTGAAAGCCGGAGCGAAGCAGCCGGTCGCAAATCGAATTGGCGAGTTCGCGCGGAGTCACAAGCCGATTATGCACCGAGCGCGGAGGAATACGGGAAGAATTGGTTCTGGCCGTGCGGGATTATTGGCAGCGGAGGACGAGGCAGGTGATGTCGTCGAACTGGCGCGTTGCACCGACGAACGCATCGACTTGCTGCATCAGGTATTGCTTGGACTGCTCCGCGCTGTGGCCCTGAAGCATCTTGATGCCGGCGACGAGGCGGGCATCGGAAAATTCTTCTCCCGTGTGATTGAAGGCGTCGACCATTCCGTCGGTGAAGAGAAGAAGCAGATCACCGGACGCGAGGTCGAGCGAGCCGATTTCAAATTTGGCGGCGGGATCGATGCCGAGGGGAACGCCGCCGGTTTCGAGGCGAATGATGCTGCCGTCCGTGCGTTTCAGGATGGGGTTGTTGTGTCCGGCATTTATGTATTCGAGATGGCGAGTGGCGGGATCGTATTCGGCAAGAAGGGCCGTGGTGAAGCGAAGGCCATCGAGGCTATGCGCCGTGGCATAACGATTGAGACGCACAACGAGGCTCGAGAGCGAAACGCCTTCGCCCGCGATGGTGCGAAGGCTGGCCTGAAAAGTGGCCATGAGAAGCGCGGCGGGAATACTCTTCCCGGCGACGTCGGCGATGACGAGGAAAAGTTTTTCATTACCCGCCGGATTTCCGAGCGGGTAGAACGCATCGTAATAATCGCCGGCGACGGAATTTTGCGGCCGGGTCGCGAAGGCGATGTCGGCGTTTGGAACGGAGGGCGGGACGGAAGGCACGAGCCAAGATTGGATTTCGCGCGCGATTTCGAGGTCGCGCTTCATGGTGACCTTGTCGGCGAGTTCGAGCGAGAGGAGAAAGAGAAAAATCAATGCGGCGAAGAGTTCGAATCGAACTTCCAGAGTAGATTTATCTTGAAATTCAAATTTGAAGCCCGAGGACGCGAGCAGAACCAGCGCAATGACCAGAAGGACGCGGCGCACGGCACTCAACTTATAAATCATGGCGGTGAACATGGCGCGCGCGATGCGAAGCGGGCGGCGCAATGGCGAAAGTTTATTGATTTCGTCCCAATCGACGTCTTTGATGTAAAAGCCGTAGCTGGAGCGTGTGTCGGCGGTGAATTGCGACCAGAGTTCGTCGATGCGGCGGCCCTCGCTGAGGCGGCTCCAAAGACCGGGTTTCCGTGCGGCGCGTCGTGAGGACTTGGAATTGGAGGTCGATTCCGGTGGCGGCATGGCAAAAGTATAGGACATTCGAGAGGAAATACGAGGGAATGAAGGAGGCTACTCTTCGCGTTTGAGAGAGCCGCCGAATTGGATTTTTCCGAAGCCGAAGCGGTCGCGGAGTTTATCGGCTGTGGCGGTTAGCTTTTCGAGCTTTTCGCGGCGGCCGGCGTCGAGCAGGTCGAGCTGTTCTCCGCCGTGCGTGAAATTGGCGAGAGCGGTGCCGAGCAAGCGGATCTTGCGTTTCTTGTTGCGGTGTTCGTCAAAAAGCGAGCGAAAAACGCGCTGAATGTCCTGGTCGAGGTGCAGCGGCTGCGGGCTGGTGCGCGAGCGCGTGTAGGTGTCAAAACCGGCGTAGCGAATGGTCAGCGTGAGCGTACGCGCGGCGAGGCCGGCTTCGCGAAGGCGCTTGCACGTTTTTTGCGAAAGATGGCTGAGCATGGAAAGGAGCGCGGCGAGATCGTCCGTGTCTTCGCCGAAGGTGTGATTGTGCGAAATGGATTTTGGTTCGGCGTCGACGATGAATTCGTACGAATCGCCGCCGCGCGCTTTGCGGTAAAGCGCCGTTCCCCACCGGCCGAAAATCTTTTCAAGTTTTTCCGAGGAATGTTCGGCGAGTTGCGCGACGGTTTCGATGCCGAGCGCGCGAAGGGCGCGTTCGGTGACTTCGCCGATGCCGGGAATTTTGCGCACCGGAAGAGGCGCCAAAAATTGTGCTTCCTGGCCGGGAGCAACCCAGACGAGGCCGCGCGGTTTTCCCTGATCGCTGGCGACTTTTGCGGTGAGGCGGGTGGTGGCGAGGCCGCCGGAGCAGGGAAGGCCGGTTTCGCGCGTAATGGTGCGAAGCAATTTGTCCGTGGCGGCGAGCGGCGGGCCGTGCATGCGCTCGGTGCCGGAGAAATCGAGGTAGGCTTCGTCGATGGAAACCATTTCGACGACGGGAGAAAATCGCGCGAGGATGGAGGCGACGCGGTCGCTCCATTCGGCGTATTTTGCGTGATGGCCGTCGAGGAAAACGGCGTGAGGGCAAAGCTTTCCGGCGGTGCGGAGCGGCATGGCGGAATGAATGCCGAACTTTCGCGCTTCGTAGCTGGCGGCGGATACGACGCCGCGTTGATCGGGACGACCTCCGACGACAACGGGTTTACCGCGGAGATCGGGGCGGTCAAGATGTTCGACGGAGACGAAGAAGGCGTCCATGTCGACGTGAAGAATGTTGGCGATGGATGGGGCGGAGAGGTCGTCAGTGTTTGCAGGCAAAGCTCGAAATCGCGCGAGGTCCGGCATGTGGGTAGGCTACGCCGCGAATGTCACGTGTACAACCTAGGATCGTTCGGCGGAGATGACGCGGGGAATTCCGGCGAGGTCGTTGGTGACGCCGACGTTGGTCCACACGGGCGCATCGAGAAGTGGTTGAACGGCGGCGAGAGAATTGTGGCCGAGTTCGAGGACGAGGAGGCCGCCGGGTTTGAGATGCGCGGCGGATTGCGCGATGAGACCGGCGTAAAATTCGTAGCCTTCTTCGCCGCCGAAAAGGGCGAGCGCAGGTTCGTGGTCGCGGACTTCGCGCGCGAGGGATGGGGCTTCGCGGCGGCCGATGTAAGGCGGATTGGAGACGATGAGATCGAAAAGCGGTGGCTGGTTATTTGTGACGGGCGACTGGGGATTCACCGCGGCCGACATCGCGCCTGGAGTGGGCACGATATAGCGTGCCGCTACGGTTGCCAATTGATCGAAGAGATTCGACGCAACAAAGTTGATGGAGTTCGAGACGGCGTGTTTTTCCGCGTTGCGTTTGGCGACGGCGAGCGCGGCGGGAGAGACATCCAGGGCGATGAATTGGGCTTGCGGCAATTCCTTGGCGAGGGCGACGGCGATGCAGCCGGAGCCGGTGCCCACGTCGGCAATGGCGAGGCCGGCGCCGTCGTTTTTATTGGCGCGGCCGGCGCGGAGTTCGCGGAGGGCGAGACGATCGAGGGCGACTTCGATGAGATGCTCGGTTTCCGGACGCGGGATCAGGACGTCAGGAGTGACTTCGAAGGTGAGACTCCAGAATTCCTGTTTGCGGGTGAGATGTTGGACGGGGACGCCGGAGATGCGGCGGTCGAGAAAAGTTTGATAGGCATTTGCCTCGTCGGCGGTGAGTTCGGCTTCGGGATGAGAATAGAGAAAGGTGCGTTCGCGCTGCGTGGCGTGAAGGAGAAGCAATTCGGCGGCGAGCGTATCGGACGCGATGCGCGCGGCGCGAAGTTGGGCGATGCCGTGTTTGAGAGCGGAGCGAAAGTCCATGGTGGTTACGTGGCGCGCGAAAGCGGATTCCTCATTTTGTTCGGCATGAAAATGGCGCGGGCACGGATTAGCCGGCGAGTTCCTGATTGAGGCGCTCGGATTCGTAATGGGTGGAAAGACCGTCGACGAGGGGGGCGAGCTTGCCTTCCATGACATCGGTGAGCTGGTGAAGGGTCAGACCGATGCGGTGATCGGTGACGCGATTTTGCGGAAAATTGTAGGTGCGGATTTTTTCGCTGCGGTCGCCGGTTTTAATCTGACCGCGGCGTTCGGCTCCCAATGCGGCTTGCTGTTTTTCGAGCTCCATTTCGTATAGACGCGCGCGGAGGACGCGCATCGCTTTGGCGCGATTCTTGATTTGCGATTTTTCGTCCTGCTGGGAAACGACGAGGCCGGAGGGCAGGTGCGTGATGCGGACGGCAGAATAAGTTGTGTTCACGGATTGACCGCCGGGGCCGGAAGAGCAGAAGGTATCGATGCGCAAATCTTTCGCTTCGATTTTGATGTCGATGTCGTCGGCTTCGGGAAGAACGGCGACGGTGGCGGCGCTGGTGTGGATGCGGCCCTGGGTTTCGGTGGCGGGAACACGCTGGACGCGATGCACGCCGCTTTCGTATTTCAATTTCGAGTAGACCTTGGCGCCCTGAATGGCGGCGACGACTTCCTTGAGTCCGCCGAGGGAAGAGGGCGAGCTTTCGAGAATTTCCACTTTCCAGCCCTGCGTTTCCGCGTAGCGCGAATACATGCGGAAAAGTTCGCCGGCGAAAAGCGCGGCTTCATCGCCGCCGGTGCCGGCGCGGATTTCCACGATGACGCTCTTGTCGTCGTTCGGATCTTTGGGAAGCAGAAGAAGTTTTAATTCACGTTCAATCGTATTGCGCCGCTCGGCGAGCTGCTTTTCTTCTTCCTGCGCCATGTGGCGCATGTCGGCGTCTTCGGATTCGACGACCATTTCGTGCGCGCCGGCGAGATCTTTTTCGATCTGCTTGAATTCGCGGTGTTTGTTGACGATGTCTTCGAGTTCGGCGTGCTGCTTGGCGAGTTTTTGCAGGCGCGCGGAATCGTTGACGACCTCGGCGGAAGAAAGCTGCTGGGTCATCTCTTCGTAGCGAGCGTCGAGCTGATCGAGCTTTTCGGTGAGCGAGAGGGGCGGCATGAATAGATTCCTTTCGTTAAGCACTCGCGGCGCATCGGCGCGGAGTGGCAAGACAGTTGTGAATGGTGCGTCGAGAAAGGAGAGAAGTCCCGCCGAAGGGGCAGGCAAAAGGAAGGAGCGCTAATAAAAAGAGGCGAACATTACATGGATAGAATACCGCCAAAAGTGCGGCGGAGCAATTGTCTGACCGATGCGGTTGCTGGCGCGGTGTGCGGTGTACTACGATGCGAAGCGCCCGCCTCGGAAGGCGGCCGCAACAAAGACGGCGAAACGAACCAACGATGAGCGAAGCGGCGAAGATGATGAGTTTGGCGGGAAATGAGACGGCGAAGCAGGGCGATGCCGCGGCGGATGCGGGATTCTTGTGGGATTTCTGGTATCCGGCGGTGCGGAGCGAAGAAATTCGCGGGAAGAAATTGGCAACGGCGATGCTGCTGGAAATTCCTTTGGTGCTGGGGCGAACGAGCGACGGCCGCGCGTTCGCGATGCGAGACGCGTGCCCGCACCGAGGGATTCCGCTTTCTTACGGGCATTTTGACGGGAAGCAGGTGGAGTGCTGCTATCACGGCTGGAAATTCGACGCATGCAGCGGGCAATGCGTGGAAATTCCATCGCTGACGAGCCAGGACAAATTAAAAGTAGAACGCGTTTTTGCGGGGCACTACCCGTGCGAAGAGCGCGACGGCTACGTTTGGGTGTATATGACGGCGCCGGTAGGCCGCTTGCCGGAAAACGTTTCCGCGGCGCCGGAACTGGCGAAATTTGGCGCGAGGTACAAGCGCACACACCTTTTTTGCGATTTGCCGTCGCACGTGGACCACGGAATTATCGGATTGATGGACCCGGCGCACGGGCCGTTCGTGCATCAATCGTGGTTTTGGCGAAGCCGCGGCAGCATTCACGAAAAAGAAAAAAAGTTCGAGCCGATTCCGAATGGTTTTCGAATGAGCCCACATTCGCCGAGCACGAACAGCGCGCCGTACCAGCTATTGAAGAAAATGACGGGATCGCCCGTGACGACGACGATCGATTTTGTTTTGCCCAACATGCGTACGGAGATCATTCAGAGCGGGAAGCTTTGGTTTTCGAGCCGCGCGACGGTGACGCCGGTGCGGCGCGATCTGTGCCGGATCGATTTCGTGGCGGCGTGGAATGTGCCGCTGCCCGTTTTTGTGTTCCGCAGCTTTGCGAAAACGTTTTTGCGGCAGGATCAGGAAACGATGATTCAGCAGTCGGAAGGATTGAAACACAATCCGCGGTTGATGCTGATCGATGATGCGGACCGCCCCGCGAAATGGTATTTCGCGCTGAAAGCGAATCTGCTTGAAGAGCGGCGGACGGGCGAGACCATGCCGCATCCGATGGATGGACCTGTGACGCTGCATTGGAAATCGTAAGAACGATCGGCTAAGGCCGTCGTTTGAAATCCGCACGAACGATGTCGACGTGCTTATCGCGTCAGAAGCGCCGGGGAGCGGTCGAGGTCTGCGTGGAGGTCGGCGGCGTCTTCGAGGCCGATGTTGAGGCGGACGATGCGGTGGGCGTCCGGATGAATCAGATTGGTTTTCCGTTTTTTTGTGATGAGGGAAGGGTGGCGCGGCGGAAAGTCGGAAAATAGAGAATTGAAAATGGAAAATGGCGAGGAAAAGTCAGATGAACTATGATTGTGCGCGCGTTAGGAGGAGAGAAACGATGGGACGGATGGCGAGGTCTGTTTTACTGCTGTGCGTTGTTATGGTGTGCGCTGGAAGTGCAATTATGGCGCAAGAAAAAGCGCCGGTTCGGGTGGCGATTGTCGGACTGGTTCACGGCCACGTGAACAGCTTGTTTGAGATGCTGCCGCAGCACCCCGATGTGAAGCTCGTTTCGATTTACGAACCGCAGAAGCCGCTTGCGGAACAATACGCCAAGAGTTTTCCCATTCTGGAAGCCGTGCCGGTGTACAACGACCTGGAAAAGATGCTGACGGAGCAGAAACCGGATGCGGTGCTGGTCTATTCGACGATTGTGGACCACCGAAAGATTATTGAGGCGGCGGCGAAGCACGGAATCAGCTCGATGGTGGAAAAGCCGCTGGCGACGACGCTGGAGGATGCGCTGGCGATTCGCAAGACGGCGCGCGAGCATCACGTGCAGGTGCTGACGAACTATTTTATTACCTGGCAGCCAAATTCGCTGGAGCTTTTCGACGTGGCGGGCAAAGGGAAACTGGGCGATTTGCGAAGGATTATCGCGCACACGGGACATCGAGGGCCGAAGGAGATTGGTGTGGGGCCGGAATGGCTGCCTTGGCTGACGGATCCGGTGCAGAACGGCGGGGGCGCGCTTTTCGATTTTGGCTGCTACGGGGCCGATTTTTCGACGGTTCTGATGCACGGAGAAGCTCCCATCAGCGTGACAGCGATTGCGCAGACGGAAAAGCCGGATGTCTATCCCAAGGTGGATGACGAAGCGACGGTGATCCTGCGGTATCCGAAGGCACAGACGGTGCTGATGCCTTCGTGGAACTGGCCCTACTCGCGAAACGACATCGAAGTATACGGAGCGACGGGCTACGCGGCAGCCGTCGGCGCCGACAGACTGCGTTTTCGGTATGCGGGAGAGAAGACGGAAAGCACGACGACGTCTCCGGCGGCACCGAAGACACTGTCCAATTCGCTGGACTACCTGGTGGGAGTACTGCACGGAGAGACGAAGCCGAACGGCGATCCTTCATCGCTGGAGACGAATGTGACGGTCGTGCAAATCCTGGACGCGGCGCGAAAGTCGACGCAAACGGGAAAAACCATTGTGCTGGAAAAGCTGCCTGACTGAATCGTTTACCTAGCGAAGCGCGGAAAGATCGAACGTGGACGTGACGTGCTGGCCGTCGGGAGTGAAGATTTCCGCGATGGCCTCGTCGGAAGAGACGTCGTGCGCGTCGTAAGTGAGCCAGATATACGCGCCGGTCATTTCGTTGCTGTCCGAACTGTGCGAAAAGATGGGCTCGCCCTCGCGCGAAAGCGGTTCAATCCACTGGTCGTGCTGAGAAAGGCCGGCGTTGAACGCCTGCCAAAAATCTTCACTGCGAATGGAGAGGCCCTTTTCCGCGGCAAGATCGGTGCGGTCGCGATCGGATTCGATGTACCCGTACGTGGGCGTAAATTCAATGTGGAAGCGGACGACGATGGTGTCCGCATGCGAATGATAATCGGCGGCGGCTTGTTGCGCGCTGTAACCGGCGGATTGTGCGCTGGAAGCCTCGATTACCTGGGCGTAAGGAGTGAATAGCCGAATCTCGGAGATGTCCGGGCCCTTTGGCGGAGCGGGAAGAATGTGAATGTAGGGCTTGAGGGCGGACTGGGTGGACGCGTCGTGATGTTGGCCGAGGAAGTAGGCTTCGCGGATGGTTTTGTCGCCGAGCGGACTTTCAAAGCCCGCGCAGGAGAAGAGCAAAAGAAGAGTTGCCAATGAAATCGCTGCAATCGGTCTGAGAAACATGAACATAGTGGCAGGTGTTCAATTAGATTCAAGAGAAGGAAGAATGGTTTCATCTAAACGTTGGGAGGAAAGTTTCCATTCGACTTCCTTGACGGGCCCTACTATGAAGGCCCAGGACAGGATGCCGACGAGAATGACGAAGGCGACGATGGCGAGCGGCCAAGCGAAGCCGCCGGTTCTCCCCACGAGAATGCCGGTAACTGCCGGAGAGATGATGCCGGCGAAATTGGCGAATCCGTTTTGCAGGCCGGCCCAGCGACCGGTGGCTTGTGGTCCGGCGAGCGTTTGGCAGAACGCGAAGATTCCCATGCCGCCGATGCCGGAGCCGAGGCCGAGAAGCAGCAGCCAGGGAAGATATGTGCGCTGGCCGGCGAAAAGTGAACCGATGAGCGCGATGGTGAGGATCGAGAAGCCGAGGACCATCGCCGTTTTGCGAACGAGAGTGACGGATTTTCCCGCGCGAATGAACCGGTCGCTGACCCAACCGCACAAAATCGTACTGACGGCGTCGCAGAGGTAATAGAGCGCGCCGATTTTGGGCATCTGTTTCGACGAAAGATGGCGTTCTTGTACAAGATAAATGGGCAGCCAGGTGAGCATGAAATAGACGTAATAATTTGAGGCAAAGTGTCCGATCGTGACGCCCCAGAACGAGCGCTGCGCGAAAATGTCAAGCGTTGAGGGCTGCGCGGACGAAGACGCCGGTTTATGAGGAAGACCCGGCCCTCGCGGCATGAAAAGAAACCAGGCGGGAAGCCAGAGCAGGCTGACGAGTCCGATGCCGATGAAGACAGGACGCCAGCCGTATTTGGCCATGAGCAGGCCGGCGCCGAGCGTGCCGATCGCGGGACCGGTGCGCATGCCGGCGATGATGATGCCGTTGGCGAATCCGCGCGCGTGTTCCGGCACGTATTTCGAAAGGACTTTGGAAAAAGAGGGGAATGCCACGGACTCGCCTACGCCAAGAAGAAGACGCATGGCGAATAAGAGAGCGAAGCCGCGGACGAGACCGGTGGCGGCAGTGGCGGCGGACCAGAGAAGAAAGCCGAGACCGAGAACGTAATTGACATTGAAGCGATCGGTGAACCAGCCGACGAAAAACAGACAACCGGAATAGGTGTAGAAAAAGGCGGAGGAAAGAAAGCCGATCTGAGCCGGAGAGAGGCCGAGCTCGATTCTGAGAATCGGAGAGGCGATGGAGAGATTGGTGCGGTCGATGTAGTTGATGAGAATGGCGCAGTGAAGAAGGACGACAGGAAACAGCAACGGCCCGAGGCCTTGCTTGGAGGTTGCCACGTCGCGCATGGAAGGGGCCGGCGAGAGTGTGCGCGAACGAAGCTGGGAAAGCAACGAGAATCAGATGCGGCGGAGTGACGTTGGGGAAGTCGAGCCAGACTTTGACACCGCAGAAGGGCGAGCGTGCTAAGATGCAGGGGTGTCTCACATCGTCTACAAAGTCGAAACCGAACTTGAAGCCGATGGTCGCTGGATTGCCGAGATCGTCGACGTGCCCGGTGTGATGGCATACGGGGCCACGGAGAATGAAGCAATGGCGTCGGCCCAAGCTCTTGCCCTGCGCGTGCTCGCTGACCGCATCGAACAACAGAAAGAACCCGCCGAAACTGTCACCGTTTCTGTCGAAGCCGCCTGAACGTGAGCTAGTGGCCAAGCACAAAGGCAGCGAAGGTTTTCCGCGCGCTTCTTCGCATCGGATACGCAATCAAATCGCAAAGAGGTTCGCACATCATCCTGACCCACCCAGAGCGGGGCGATTACGTGTGGGCATTTCACGATGGCGTAGAAATTGGACCGAGAATGCTGGCTAGAATTGCGAAACGTACCGGATTGCGTCCTGAGGATTTGTAACTGTCGCTAAATAGGAAGTCACGCACGGCACTGCGTTCAGGGGAAGAATTCGCTAGACATAAAGTCCCTACGCCTTTTGAAGGTTGCGATGTCTTCTGAGTTCAAGTCATACCACTCGCCCTGCTTCTTCTTCGCGCGGAAGCGATTCTCCCAATATTTTTCGAGGATGTAAGGATAGTCGGTTTTTATTTCGTGTTTCGGAACAAGATCTTCTGGAAGCAGGAGGCGTGCCCGCTAGATGCGGCGAGTGACGTTGGGGAAGTCAAGCCAGACTTTGACGCCGCAGAAGTGGGAGCCTTCGGTGCAGATGGGCGTGGTGATGCCGGCGCGGAGATGGCAGGGCGGGCCGACGTATTGGGAGAGTTCGGGATGGACGCGGCGGAGTTCCGCGACTTCGTCCATGGAGGCGGCGTAGATTTCTTCCTGTGCGTTGAAGCAGGTGCGCATGGTCCATTTGTGGAGAAGATGGAGGAGCGAGCCGGATTCGACGAGGCGAATGGATTTGGCGTTGGGGAGAAGATAGAGAGCGATTTCGGGAGAGACGCCGCGGGCGAGGAGAGCGTTTTTGGCGGACCAGGCGTCGTGCATGGCGCGCTCGTACACTTCGCGGGCGCGAGGATTTTCTTTGAGGAGTTGCGGGGTGATGAAGTCGGGCTCGCGCGTGTCGGCGAGGGTGAGGAGGGGACGCGAGCCGGGAACCATGCGATGGCGCTGGTCTTGCGAATCCGCGGTGTGGGAGATTTTCTTTGCAAAGGTGTAATTGGCGTGTTGGAGCGCGCGCATGATGGGCGCGTGGACGCCGACGTTGAGCGTTTCAAGGCGATAAAGGTTTTTGGCGGGATTGAGGAGCCGATCGATGGCGTCGGCGTCGGAGCATTGCGATTCGGCGAGGCCGAGGACGGCGCGGAAGGAATCGGCGATGACGCGCGTGGCGTTGGGGGAGTAGTCGACGAGCTTGGAAGTTCTGCCGGCTAGTATTGAATCGAATTCGCGCGCGAAGGCTTCGCCGTTTGGCTGGAACTTTGTCGAGGCGGCAAATTCAGGAAGTTCTTCGAGCGGCGCGGTGCCGAAACGATCGAAAAACTGCGGGTCGATGTCTTTGACGAGCGAAACCATTGCGCCGACGATCGCGCGGGTTTCGCTGGGTGTGTCCGAAGCGGCGGCCATGCGCCAGAGGCGGTGGAGGACGATGCCCGATATCGTGTGGACCATGGTGGTGTGCGCGGCGACGGGAAGAACGTAGCGGGCGATTTCGATGGAGCGCTTTTCGGCGGATCGCTCGATTTTCTGAATGTGCTTAGGACTTGAATTTGGGCCGATGCGCCAAATGTCGCCGAGGATGGCACGCGTGTCCGAGACCAGCAAAGCGGAGAGTTCGCGGTAGTAATTCCAGGCACGAGCGATGGCCGATTCGTAGATTTCTTTGGCGGATTCGTTGAAATAGAGATCGACCGGCGGGACATACGCTTGCACGCGGTCCATGCGGACGTAGCGCTGACTTTGCTGTTCGGAATTGTAAAAAGGATGCGCATGGAGAAACGACCAGACGAACTGGCGGCTGACGTTTTCGAGGCCGAATTCGAACGTGGCGTGCTGGAAGACGGTGTGGTGGCCGCTGTTGAAAGTGGCGGCGCCAATGTTGAGGCGCTGCTTGTCGGTGACTTCTTCGGGAGTGATGAGATGGTCGGCGTAACAAGTGCGGGCGGCGGCGATGGCGGAGTCAAACGGGTGGTTGAAGAAATTGCGGAGGGTGACGCGTGGAGGCGCGGAATCGACGGATTCGATGGGGCGGGCGCCGTCGAACATGCGGGATTGTGTGGCCACGATGGGACGTTATTCTACACGGTCGAAGAGTAAAGACACAGACGGGAGAAACGCGGCGTGAAACGCGGTTCTCCCGAAGGGACTCGTGCCGATAACTACTTTTTTGCGGCTGAGGATTTTGCAGCGGCGTCGGCGTATTTCTTGGTGAAGCGTTCAACACGGCCGGCGGTGTCGACGAGTTTTTGCTTGCCGGTGAAGAACGGGTGGCAATTGGAGCAAATTTCGACGCGCAGCATGTCGCCCTTGATGGTGGAGCGGGTGGGAAACGTATGGCCACAAGCGCAATGCACGGTGACGGCGTGATAGTCGGGATGAATTCCGGGTTTCATGATTCTCCATTCTGATGCGGCCGGTCTGCACGGCTACCCGGGATGGGGTACTACAGCCGCGTCGCTAGGTCGCAAGGCAAACCACAATTATACGACAAGACGGAAAAACGTCAAAACGGCGTGATTAGTGGGTAGCGGGTCAGTTTGAGCTGTGGGGGCCAGTTGGGCAATTTGCGTGTCGCTTTTTGCGGTAACTTGGGACAAAGTCTCATCTTCTAGTGTGTTCCATGAAAACTCTTGTAGAGAGCGGGAGGTCAAATGGCGTGCAAACAGGGTATATCCAATCTTCTCTTAGTCTTGAATCGTCTATGCTCCGAGTACGATGCGATGAAATACGTTCTTGAACACCCTCCGATTGAGGAGCATTGGAGGGCCAGTACCTCCAATTATTTGAAGGCGCCAAAGGTTCATCTCGGCGCGAAGCAGCGGCTAGATGAATGGCGTGAAAGCCTTCGATCTGTTCAGAGCGATGACGCGATATTCAAGTATTTGGTTGAAAGACTCAATCAAACGACATTGTTGTGACCTTGTTCGAAAAGTGAACGGGTTGTTCGGATGAACGGGGTTATAATCCCGCGCATGTCTAACAAAGCCCTAATGATTGTTTCTGTCTTGTGCGTGTTGCTGGCGATTATTTGCGCGCTTTTGGCATTTCTCTTATTGAGTCGTCCGCGATTCACGCTTGTCTCAACGACTAGCCCCTATATCATGTTTGACGATAAGACCGCACAGGCTTGCTGGTCCGGGCCTCCCAAACCACCACCCGATAACCCGCCCAATACATTACCGTCTGGTTTTAGATTCGATGTCGTGAATCAAGCGAATCTGCCGTTCTGCAAGGATTTGAAGTAGCGTGGTCAGGAATAAACTGATTTTTACGAGGCTCTGGACTAACTGCCTGAATTGTAGTTTTTCCTTCCATATAGTCCCAAGAGACGAAACACAAAACGCAAGAGTGCAGCAACTAGTTTAGAGCCCGACTTTATTTTCTAGCGGGAAATTCTTTGACATAATCTGCCCCGCATGCAACGCCCTTTTTTCGAGGCAGGAGGTGGAACTACATAGGTGCAGTTGTGGATATCTCGAAGTGGAGCACAAATCGGGTGAATGACGGTTACTTCACCGCTCTTTTCCAATATGTCGGTAATAGCAAGCGAAAGGACTGTCAGCGTGTGTTTCTTAATGAGGGAAGAATAGGCACCTAGCTCGAAGGAGGAGCCATCCCTTTTGCGCCTTTCTTGGCTATCCAAGATCGGCGCTTTGCGGACACGGTAGCCAAGAACGCTGTAAAGACTCGCTGGAAGATTAAGTAATTTTAGGCGGGTTGGAAGTTTCACCCGCCCTCACGCCGAGTTCATTCCTTGTGAGAAATCCCCCTACGGCCACGGTTTGTCAGTAGGTCAGAGCGACCATTTAGACGCTCAGTTTTTCCAATACGCTGAGGTAATACGACCTCATTGTAAAGGGATGCGTAGTTCCTAGGATAAAGCTCACCTACGGCAAGGCAGCATTTAGCCCCATCGCGGTCGGGGATGTATAGTCCCGTTGCTAGCCCGCTCTACCGACTCCAGGACGTATCAAAAGTTTGGTCAACATTTGACCTCTCTTTCGACCGTTTCCGGTCCGCCTTAGATTGTATATCGTGTTTATCAGACACGTCAGTCCATTCTTGTTTCATCTCTTAGTGTAAATCTTTGCAGAATGGGAGACGGGCTTGATTCTGGGGCAACGGCGTAAGTCCCTGTGGTAAATCCTTGGCAACTTTGTCGAATATATCTTCCGGTGGCGAACCTGGTTGGGTTCTCCCACCAAACTTTGCGTATGGGTCTTCATTAGAGGTGGGCCCGGACCAACAGGCTTGTGCCGTCTTGCTGTCAAACATGACGTAGGGACTCGTTGAAGAAACAAGCGTGAATCGCGGCCGACTTAACAAGAGAACCGCCAAAACCGCGCAAATAATGGCTAGCAACCCGCACAAGACGGAAACAATTATCAGGGGTTTGTTAGACATGCGCGGCATTATAACCCCGTTCATCCGAACAACTCGTTCACTTTCTGAACGCCTCGTCCGGTGCGGAGAAAGCGAATAGTGTCAGTCTTTCAAACTGACCCGCGACCCACTTGCAGGTAGGTCAGGAAATGAAGCAGCAGCCGACGCGGAGAGTGCCTTCGGAGGAGGGGCGGGACCAGACCGGCTTTAGATTGACGCGGACTGGGGGAAGGATCGGCACGTGAAGGATGGCGAGAAAATTATCGGGAAGGGACTGAGTGGTGTCGACTTCGAGGGCGACGCCGCCGAAGCCGAGGTCGAGCACTTTGGCGCGGCGCGGCGATGTTTCACCGAGAACGGCATAAGCGTTGGTGCCGGTCATGGAAACGCGTTCCGCTTTGCGCTGGACCGCGTAATTGGGGCGCGGTTCAATGCCCGGCGCCGCAGCAGGCGCAACAGCGACGGAAGACGGAATCCGGAGCGAGGACGCAGAAACGGCCGCGGCGAGGGAGCTCTCCGTTGGAGGAGCAGGACGAGGCATTTCGATCGGCGCCGGAGGAGCAGCAGAGCTAGGGGATGAAGGTGAAGGATGCGAATCGGAAATCGAGACTGCCCGCCTCACGCCAGGCATTTCCGTGGCTGCGGATGCCGACGAAATTGGCGGAACGAATTCTGGATTCGGTGGCGGCGGAGCTTCGGTCTGCGCCGAGGTCTTATCGTGATTTGCATGCTTCAAACGATAGAGGCGCTGGTCGGCGATGCGGACGAGCAGGTCCATGGCGTCGCCGTCCGCTGGAAATGTGGAGATGCCGTGATCGAGGCTTACATCGACGGAAATTTCGATGGAGCGCAGAACGTCGTAAAAAATGATGCCGATGCGTTTGCTGAGTGCCAATGCCTGCGGGGCGTCAGTCTGAGGAAGCAGGAGAGCAAATTCGTCGCCGCCGAGACGAAACGCGGAGTCCGACGTGCGCAGGGATTTTCGCAGCGTGGATGCGACCGCGCGCAAAACATCGTCACCGCGGAGATGACCGAGATGGTCGTTCACTTCCTTGAAGCGATGGAGGTCGAGGGTGACGAGGCTGAGCGGCTGCGCGTAACGCTTTGCGCGATTCAGTTCTTTCTCAAACGTTTCACTGAAGAGACGCCGGTTGTGAAGACCAGTCAATGGGTCGGTGACCGCGTTGCGTTCCAGCGTCTTTAGATCTTCGCGTTCGATGAGAAGTGGAAATTGAAAGAGATTCGCGGAGGCGAATACGTCGACCATGGCCGTGAGCAATGAAACGGAATTGGCGGACCCGGAGGCGAGCGTTTGGCGGCGCAGAAGAATCTCGTCCCACAATTGGGCTGAGCGTTCCTCGGAAAGCTCCAAGTGAGTGAACGTGCGAAAAAATCCACGGAGGAATTGGCCGCGCGCGGAAACGTCAATCGATTGCAGCGTCTCGACAAGAATCTCGAGAAAATTCGCGGCAATGGACGCGCGTGGCGGAAATGCCGCGTCAGGGCTGGGCGAGTGTGCTATGGGCGTTCACCTCTGCCTGTCCCCGCGGGGGTTGGGGAAAGTCAATAAAATCCGATTTAGATGACCAGTTGGGAGCAAACGGGATACCAAACCAATAGAGCGTCCGCTGCCGCCGAATCGAAAAACCGATCGTTTGTTAAGGTGTAAAGTATTGAAAAAGGTGCCCTTGTGTCAAGGGCTGGGGTTGCGATTGCCGATGGGTGAGGCGAGTTGGATGCAAGTGGGAAGATTGCGGGCGGACTGGGGAAAAAAATGGAAGATTATTATCCCCGGGAATGGGCTATTCCAGCGTTTTAAAGAACTCGATCCCGAACAAGCGAAGCTCTCCAGCAGTCTGCTGCCGAAGGACCTTGGCGGTGATAGGCGGGGTTTCATTTGGGACGAGTCCGGACGACGCAGGAGAGGGCGTGGGAATGGTCAAGTGGACGACTTGATCGGCGCGAAGAACGTGGGCTGAAGCGATACAGGCGCCGGAAGCACTAATATTGAGAGTTTTGGTGAGTTCGACAAAATCGACACCGGAAGCGTCCTGCGCGCGCAAAAAAACAGGAATCTGGAGGCGAATCCGGGGAAACCGACGCTGTTTGGAGGTGTCCACGGCTGGGTTGATCTTGGCAACCTGGGTTTCCACAATTAGCCCTTTTGGTACCACAGAACTAGTACGGAGTCATGCACCTTGGATGCCACAGTCACAGCGTCAGATGGAATATTAAGATACATCAAATCAGTAGGATAGCTAGTCATGCGCGGGGGAATGCGAGTAGTCACTTCCCCTCGCGTAAGAAAAGGGATACGTTAGTTCCCATAATATGCAAGTGGAACGGATTTACCATTGACACCTTTAGGGCCAACTGCGAGCATGCCAGTAAACGGGAAAATTTTTGCCACTCTGAGGGGAGTTGAACAAAGTAATGAAGTTGCCGAGCACTGAAACCCCAAACGCGGTGAGGACTCCGGATACTGTGGCGTTCGGTGTGGTCAAGGGCTTGCTGGACTGCGTCGAAAAGGGATTACTTGTTGCCGAGCGTAGCGGTCGAATCGTGGTGGCGAATTTGCGGGGCCGGGAGACGCTGGCGTCACTGGGGCACGGTGACTTTCGAGAAGCGAATTTGATCAGCGACGTGCTGAAGGTTTCGCCGGAAAGTTTCGTGCAAAAGCTGGAGGCCGGACGGCGGGAACTTCAACTGGAGATTATTTCGGGCTCGTGCAAGTATTTTGCGACGGTGCAATGGATGGCCGAGCCAGAGTGGCTTGTGCTGCAATTCGAACAGGCGGCACCGAGCGCCGCGCCGGATGCGGCGACCCAGCTGACGGTGCAGGAGCTTTTACAAGAACGAGAAATAACCTACCGCAACTTGCTGGCGGCCTACCTGAAGCTGCAGGAGGTAAATCGCCAGAAGACGGTGTTCCTGGCGTCCGCGGCACATGAATTGAAAACGCCGCTTGCCGTGATCAAGGGCTACTACGACCTGCTGCTGACCGGATCGCTCGGCCGACTGACGGAAAAACAGCGGGACATTTTGGAAGAATCGAAAGAGAGCTGCGAACGGCTGGTGCGGCTCGTGTCGATGTTCCTGAATTATTCCGCGCTCGAAAGCGGAAAGCTGGTGCTGCAATTGCGCGAAAATGATTTGCGCGATTGCCTGGACGAGATGGCGAAGCGATGGTCGGAAGCGTTTCAGCGCAAAGGCGTGCGGCTGGATGTGAACCTCGATCCGTCGATACCGAGTTTCCGATTTGACTATCAAAAGGTGCAGCAGGCGGCTGCCAACCTTCTGGATAATTCGCTGAAGCACACGCCATCGGGCGGAACTGTGACGCTCGTTGCGAAGCCGCATTTTTGGGAGCGGCGAGTCGCGGAAGTGGCATCGCCGACGCAAGAACGCCGGCGGTTCCGTTTGCCCCGCCCGAACAGCGTTGAGGTGAGTGTTTCGGATTCGGGGTCGGGCATTGCGCCGGAACATCATCAAGAGATATTTGAGGACTTTGTGCGAGTGGATCGCAACACGTCCGGCATGGGGCTAGGGTTGGCGATTGCGAAGAGGCTGGTACAAGCGCACCGCGGCAAGATTTGGGTGGAAAGCGAAGCGAAGAAGGGCAGCACGTTTCATTTTCTGCTGCCGATCGAACAATAAGAATCCGACGGATTAAATTGAGATGAGAGCGAGGGACGGGCAATGGCGGTAAAAGAAAAAATTCTTGTAGTGGATGACGAACCGAGCATCAGGAAATATTTACAAACGCTGCTGGAAGTCGAAGGATATGACGTGGAGGCGCTCGGCAGCGGGCCGGAAGCGATCCAGAAAATCAACCAGGGCGATCGGCCCGACTTCATCATTTTGGATGTGTTGATGCCGGAGATGAACGGCATCGACACGCTGAAGGAGCTTTTGCAAATTGACCGCACCTTGAACGTGATTATGCTGTCTTGTTCGAATGAAGTGGGCGTGGTGGTGGAAGCGATTCGGCTGGGTGCGCACGATTATCTGACGAAGCCATTTGAGAAATCGGAACTCGACGCGGCGATGCTGAAATCGCGGCAGAAGAAACAGCTCACGACGGAGAACCAGGCGCTGCGGGACTACTGCGATCAGGTGACCGAGGATCTGAGCTTTCTGGCGGCGAGCCCGCAGATGGTGCGCATTCGGCAACAGATCTTGCAGATTGCGCCGGTCGATGTGCCCGTGTTTATTTGCGGCGAAAGCGGAGTCGGCAAGGAAGTTGTCTCGCGCATGATTCACCTGCGTTCCAAGCGGCGAACGCAGCCTTTTATAAAGGTGAATTGCGCGGCGCTGCCGGGAGAATTGCTGGAATCGGAACTTTTCGGCTTTGAACAAGGCGCGTTCACGGGAGCGGTGAGAGCGAAGCCGGGAAAATTTGAATTGGCGAACAAGGGAACGATTTTTCTGGACGAAATTGCCGAGATGAGTCCGCACTTGCAGGCAAAACTTCTTCACGTGTTGCAGGATCACCAATACTCGCGGCTCGGCGGACGGAGCATGATCGAAACGGACGTGCGGGTGCTTGCGGCGACGAACGTAGACGTTCACGAAGCAATGAAAACGGGAAGATTCCGCGAGGATTTGTACTACCGGTTGAACGTGCTTTCGATTCTTGTGCCGCCGCTGCGGGAACGCACGGCGGAAATTCCCCTGCTGTTCCGGCACTTTCTGACAAAGTACTCGGAAAAGTTCGGCAAGCCGGCCGTGGATCCGTCAAAGCATTTGCTGGATGCGGCAGTGAATTATCCCTGGCCTGGAAACTTGCGCGAACTTGAGAACTTTGTGAAGCGGTACGTGATTCTGGAAGATGACGAAGGCAGCTTGCGAGAATTGGTGGAAATGTCTTCCACGCGTCAGCGGACTTCGCCGCGCGAAGAAGTGGCAGCTCCGAAAGAGCAGGGGTTGAAGGCACTGGTCCGCGGATTAAAAGACGAAGCGGAGATGGAGGCGATCGCGGACGCGCTGGAAAAGACGCGTTGGTGCCGCAAGGACGCCGCGAAGATGCTCGGGATCAGCTATAAAGCGCTGCTCTATAAAATGCGGCAGTTCAACCTGGATACGCCACGCACTCGGCGGTCCGCTGCGACAGCGGCCGTGGACCCCGCGCCGATAGCGGCCGGAAGAAACGACTGACGCCCGGTTCTCGTAGCAGTTTCCTTTCAGGCTAAAGCGATTGAAAATGGGCTTTGTGAAACAAATGTTGCGCGATATCGTTAGCCAGGCAATTGAATACAATCGCGAAGCCACCAGATACAAACTTGAGGCCGAATGGGTTCATCGGGGGATAAGCCGCAAGTTCGCGCTTGAGATAATAGTGCCGAAATGATAAAAGAAGGCCGGCCAGAAAGTCTACGGTCGCGAATCGGGTGAGGGATGAGTTTGATGTCGGAACGCCGCAATGCTCGACGCTACGATTTGTCCTTGCCGGTAATCGTCAGGATTCCCACGGAACGTCCGAATGGCAATCAAAATGGCAAGACGCGCGACATCTCGACGCGAGGGCTGTACTTCGTGATCGATCAGGATTTGGAAGCGGGCTCGGAGCTCGACATTACGTTGACCTTGCCGGCGGAGATCACGCACAGCACCGAAGTTTTTGTGCGCGCCATGGGTAAGGTGGTGAGAGTCGAACGGCGCGGCGAAGACGGAGAGTTGCGAATGGGCGTGGCCGCCGTGATAGAGCGATATGACATTATCCGTGGCGAATCTGCGCGGGCGTAGGTATCGCGCGCAGTGCCACGAGTAGTTGGGCTTCGACCTTCACGCTGGAGTTAGTTCCGGTACTTTTGAAACTCACCAAAATAGGGAATGAATAGACTTGGTCTGCCCGTAAGTTGAAGCAAAGGCTTTCTATTCGAGGGAAATTTACTGCCCGTGCTGATGCAAGTCGGGCGGCGGAATTCGATGTGTGGTACTAAAACTTGCCTGGGAAATTTAGCAAGTCGGGATAATTTTCTGTCCTTTTATCCCCAATTTTCTTGTGAACCGCGAAGCTGGAGCACTTTTGGAACAGCCTTGGTCGGTTTCGTGTTTGGATGGCAATGTGCAGCTCATGACGCGACCAAATGGGAGCCATACCAGCAAAAGCGATCATCGCCGGGAGTACGGGATTGCTCGGGGCGGGCGCAGGACTGCCTCCGGTTGAGGTTATTTTTGGTCAGACAGAATTGATGAACGTGGTGAGGCGGAAAGTGGAGAAGTCTGCCGCAACGGGGGTTCCGATCCTGATTGAGGGACCAAACGGCAGCGGAAAAGAGATCGTTGCGCGTTACGCGCATGCGATCTCGCCGCGAAACGCAGGAAACTTTGCAAAAGTGAACTGTGCTGCCTTGCCGGGCCCGTTGATGGAAAGCGAACTTTTTGGATACGAACGAGGCGCGTTTACGGGCGCGGTGAATGCGAAACCGGGAAGGCTTGAATCAGACACGCCGGGAACGATTTTGCTGGACGAAGTGAGCGACCTGAATGCGGATTTGCAGGCGAAGTTGCTGCAGGTGATGCAAGACGGGAAGTTTTTCCGGCTCGGCGGTCTGGAAGAAAAAAGCCTGATTTCAAGCGTAATTTCGACGAGCTGCCGCCCGTTGGCGGCGGAGATTCAGGCCGGCAGATTCCGAGTGGATCTCTACTATCGCATTAACGTCGTCAAGGTGGAATTAGTGCCATTGCGCGAAAGGCGAGAAGACGTGTTGGCATTGGCGAATTATTTTCGCGAAGAACTTTCGCGGAAGCACGAGTGCGAAGCGCCGCCACTTTCCAGCTCTTTCTGCGAATGGCTAAGAGAATATGAATGGCCAGGAAACGTCAGAGAACTGCAGAACACGATTGCGCGATACGTATTGTTAGGGCCCGAAGCGGCGATTCAATCGCTTGAAGGCGCTGGCGGCAATGAAAGCCTTGCGGTTCAAGTGAAGCCGAGCGGTAACAAGCGACTGTTTGCCGAAACCTCAACGGCGGTGCGAGACGTCGAAAGAAAAATCATTTTGCAGGCGCTTGCGGCAAACCGGTGGAACCGGAGGAAAGCCGCCGCGACATTGAAGATCAGCTATCGGACACTTTTGAGCAAGATTAAGCAAGCTGGATTGCCGAGGCGAAGGGATATTGCTCGAAGTGTCCTAAGGAATTCCGACGATTTTCCAATCATTATTAACTGAGATTTTCCGCAATTAGTCACCGAATTCTCTCAACAACTTCTTGGCGTCGAAAAACTGTGCGTCCGCGGGAACGCCCTCATAGGCGACTGCGCCCTGGAAATCCCGCGCCGGTGAAAAAGAAACCAATCGCCAAGCCGTGCTCGCACCACGAAGGAATCGCGCCGGCTCACCGGGGCGAAGGGAAACTTCAAAGCTGTCTAAGGGGATTTGAAGCCCCGCGCCCAGCGCTTTGACGTACGCCTCTTTGCGCGTCCAACAATTGAAGAAGGCCTGTGGGCGCTGTGCCTCTGGAAGAGACACAAGTTCCTGAAATTCCGCGGGCGCAAAGTGGGATTCCGCCACGTCTTCGCCGCCGAAGTCCGCACGGATCGCTTCCACATCAATTCCCAAGCATTTGTGGGAAGAAATCGCGAAAACGCCCAAATCCTGCGAGTGCGAGAGGTTAAAAGAAAGCATGAGTGGATTGAGAGCCGCGGAGAGAAACGGCCTTCCGTATTGCGTTTGTTCAAAGGCGAGGTCGCCCGGGGATACTGCCAAATAGGCGCCAAGGATAGTGCGAATAGCCATGCGACCGGTGATGAAGCGATTGGCATGAACTGGAAAATGAAAACGGGAGGCGCGAGCCAATTCGTCAGAGCTCAGGATGGAGCGGCGGTGAGCGTCAAACGACGAATCACCGTTCAGTTCGAGCCGCCAAACGTGCAGAAAGTTTGAAGAGAATGAGGGGCAGCGAGTCACTGGTTGCCAGAAAACTGGTTCCTTACTGCTCGGGGCACCACGCTCCGGGACTCGTCGCAAAGACATGGCTCGGTATTATGCCCGAATGTGACCTAAATCTCGAAAAATCAGAGATTTCCGTCGATTGCCAACGCTTCGAGAGGAGGATTTCGCGACGGGAAATATGGGTACTTTCTTTCCACTGGGCAGAAGAAAAGAATTTCCTTTCGACGAGGCGAAGACGAATCTAAGTTGCAGTAAACAAAGGCGTTAACTATAGGGCAGAGTGGTCTGACGATTGCACATCTTGGGGCGAACATTCCTGCGAGGGGCCAGGTTCGCTCGGACGGAGCGGCTCAAGTTGAGGTCCGCAACGCTTCCCGCAGGAAAGCGAATTTAGGGGCAAACGGATTTCATGACTGAGCCTGAGCTGTATCTGAGACCCAACGCGATGGCTGAGCCGCTCGTTGACGGCTGGTATGCCTGGGCCCATCTCATCCCACCTGCGACGGCGGCCAGGAACCTGACGCAGCGGCATTTAAAGATCATGGACTCGTACATCGAGTCACCCGAGACGCACGCTTCGGCCGTGAAAAATCCCCAGCTGCTGGGCGGACCATTCATGGATTTCGAAGGAAACAAGGTGGAGGAAGTCCGGCAATTGAGGGACCGGACCTTGCGGGAGCGGAAAAAGCTGCTCGATCTATCTTCGGCGATCGAAAAACTAGACCAACTTCTGCGAGAAAAAGGGACTGGATTCAGTCTTGAGTCGCTTTACGCCGAAGTCCCCAACGAGTTGCAGGGATACGTCGAACTGGTCTACGACCTCAACAATCATCCGTCTTTCCGGGTGATCGAGCCGTTGCTTTATCGAAGTGAGTATTATGAAGAGTCGATGCAGTCGATCATGCTTTCGGAGATTTCGCGGGACGACCGGCCGTTTGTTTTAAGCACGCCGAGACTCGATGAAGGCGAAGCGCTGCAGCTTGAAATGCCGTTTAGTTCGCCGGCGCTGGACGACCTCTTTCGCATGAAAGGGGCTCCCACGACGCTGTCCAAAATTCGGGAAAAATTGCATTTGAACGAAAAAGATGCAGCGAAGCTGCGGACCTTTCTGACGACGGAAACGCCGAAGCCGTATTCCCGCTATGAAGGCGATGGAGCGAGATGGCGCTACTTCGGGCACGCGTGCATTTTGTTGGAGACTGGCGGCGTCAGCGTGCTGACGGACCCAGTGCTCAGCTATACGTACGAGAGCGATATTTCGCGATACACGTATGACGACCTGCCGCCGGTAATCGACTATGTTCTCATCACGCACAACCACCAGGATCACATTCTGTTTGAAACGCTGCTGCAGTTGCGGCACCGTATCCGAAATGTCGTGGTGCCTCGAAATGGCGGCGGTTCGCTGCAAGACCCGTCGTTGCGACTGGTATTGAACCAGTGCGGATTCAAGAACGTGATTGAACTGGCGGAGATGGAGGAGATCCGTTTTGAAAAGGGATCGCTCCAGGCTCTGCCGTTTCTTGGAGAACACGGCGATCTGAATGTGATGACGAAAGCCGCGTGGAAGCTCAATGCGAACGGTCAAAATCTCCTATTCGCGGCGGATTCCTGCAACATCAGTCCAAAAATGTATGAACACATTCATCGCGAGATCGGAGATGTGGACGCATTGTTCGTCGGAATGGAATGCAACGGTGCGCCGATGAGCTGGATTTACGGGCCTCTGATTACGCAGAGAATCGAACGGCAGAAAGATCATTCGCGCAGACTTGCGGGTTCGGACTTTGAGCGAGCCAAAGCGATTGTGGATCAGTTTCACTGCAAGGAAGTGTATGTGTACGCGATGGGACAGGAGCCGTGGCTGAATTACGTGATGAGCGTGAAGTACACGGAGGCGTCGAAGCCGATCGTTGAGTCGAACCGGCTGGTCGAGTACTGCAAATCCAAAGGGATCGTCGCAGAAAGACTCTTTGGCGAAAAGGAGATTCTGCTGCAGTCGCGAGTGAGAAGTGCGCGGTGAGGTTAGGACACTAGCAAGCAAATGAGCGCCATTCAATATGCCGATCCTCTGAACGCGAAACCGACGCTTCCCGCGCCGCTGGATGCCTGGGCTGGCACGCGAACGGAGTACCCGCGAGATAAGTCTGTATCGCAACTGTTTGAAGAAGCGGCAGCCAAGTTCGCGGATCGGACCGCGGTCGTGTGCGGCGAGACACGTCTGACGTATGGCGAATTGAACTGCCGGGCAAATCGGCTGGCAAATCGACTGCAGCGAGAAGGAGTGGGCCCAGAAACGAAAGTTGGAGTATGCGTCGAGCGGTCGGCGGAAATGATCGTGGCACTGCTTGCGATACTAAAGGCAGGTGGGGCATACGTGCCGTTCGATGCGGCGTACCCACGCGAACGACTGATGTTCATGATGGCGGACACGAAAACACCGGTGATGGTGACGCAGAAGTCGCGTGCCGGGGTTGATCCTAGTGTGAAGGAGATTTTTGTCGAGGATGACTGCAAGGGCGCGGAAGAGAATCTGCCATCGACAGCCGGCGCGACGAATTTGGCGTATGTAATGTACACGTCCGGCTCGACAGGGCGGCCGAAGGGCGTCCTGGTGGAACACAGGGCGATCGTGCGTCTCGTTTTCGAAACGAACTACTGCAGATTCGGCCCTGAAGAAACATTCCTCCAATTCGCGCCGATTTCGTTTGATGCTTCGACGCTGGAGATTTGGGGCGCGCTCCTGCATGGGGGAAAGCTTGTGGTGATGCCGCCGCAAGCGGCGTCGCTTGAGGAGATTGGCAAAGCGATTCGAGAGCACTGTGTGACGACAGCATGGCTCACCGCAGGGCTTTTCCACCTGTTCGTCGATGAGCGCCTCGAAGACTTGCGTCCGCTGAGGCAATTGCTCGCGGGCGGCGACACGCTATCGGCGGAACATGTTCGTCGCGTGCTGGAAGCACTGCCGGAGATAACGCTGATCAACGGTTACGGACCGACGGAAGGCACCACGTTTACGACCTGCCACGTGATGAGGCCGGGCGATGCGGTGCCGGATTCCGTGCCGATTGGCAAGCCCATCGCGAACACGCGAGTGTACATCCTGAATGAAGAGATGCGGCCCGTTCAGCGAGGAGAAGCTGGAGAACTATTTGCCGCCGGTGATGGTGTCGCGCGCGGATATTTGAACGCGGCGGGAGCGACAGAGGAAAAGTTTTTGCAAGACATATTCTCGGAATCGGCAGACGCACGGATGTATCGCACCGGAGATTTCGCTCGCTGGCGTAATGACGGCAGTGTGGAGTTTCTAGGGCGGAAAGATGGGCAAACGAAGATTCTCGGTCACCGAATTGAAGTTGGAGAAATCGAGGCGGTGCTGACGGACCATCCAGGTGTGCGGCAGGCTTGCGTAAACGTGGACGTGGATGAGGCGGGCACAAAGCGACTCGTGGCATATTGCGTCCCGCGCGCCGACGCACCGCTCGCATCCAGCGAGTTGAGGAGTTTTCTGAGCACCAAACTGCCGGCACATATGGTACCCGCGCAATACGTCTCGATGCCGAACCTGCCATTGACTGGGAACGGGAAAGTAGATCGAGCGAGTCTGCCGCGACCCGCGATGCAGGGCGGCACGAGCGTCGAAACCACTTTTAGCGACGACATGGAACAACTGGTCGCCGAGATTTGGAAGAAGACCCTGCGAATCGAGCGTGCGGGCCTAGACGAGAACTTTTTCGATCTAGGCGGAGACTCGCTGCTGCTGGTGGCCGTTCATTCCCAACTGCAGAAACGGCTGGAGCGTGAGATTCCCGTGACAGACTTGTTCGAGCAGGCAACGATACGATCGCTCGCAAAGCACCTTGGGCGAAACGGAGCAGGAGAAAAATCATTTCGGGCAGCACAGGACCGCGCTCAAAAGCAGAGAGCGGCATTCGCAAAACAGCGAGAGTTCAAGGTGAGCAAACCGGCATGAGCAACTGGAACCGCGATCTCGAAGGTATCGCGATCATAGGCGTGGCGGCGCGCCTGCCGGGCGCCAAGAGTGCCGCGGAATTTTGGGAAAACCAGAAAAGCGGCGTCGAGGCAATTTCGCATTTTCGTGAAGACGAATTGGATGTTCCGGATGCGGCGACCCTTTCCAAACGGCCAGACTACGTGCGAGCGCGGTCGGTGCTGCCAGACGCTGAAATGTTCGACGCAGGGTTCTTTGGAATCTATCCGCGCGAAGCGGAGTTGATGGATCCGCAGCATCGGGTTTTCCTGGAGTGCTGCTGGGAAGCGTTTGAAGACGCGGGTTACGACCCCGAAGAAGTCCGCGGGGCGGTGGCAGTTTTTGCGGGCTGCAGCACAAGCACCTACTTTATTTCGCGCCTCTGCAGCAATCCACAGTTCGTCCGCGACTACACGAGCTGCTATCAAGTGGGAAATTATCCCGCGATGACCGGCAACGCACTGGATTTTTTGGCGACGCGCGTTTCCTACAAGTTGAATTTACGGGGGCCGGCGTTTTCGATGGTCGCGGGTTGCGCAACGTCGTTGCTGGCTGTTTGCCAGGCGTGCCAGGCGCTGCTGACCTATCAGACGGATATGGCGCTTGCGGGCGGGGTTTCCATCACGTTTCCCCAGAAGCGCGGGTATTTGTACCAAGAAGGCGGAATGGTGTCGTCGGACGGACACTGCAGAACGTTCGATGCCGACGCGAGCGGAACGGTGTTCGGAAGCGGATCAGCGGTGGTGATGCTGAAGCGGCTGGAAGAAGCCGTGAAAGACGGCGACCAAATTTACGCGGTAATTCGCGGGTACGGAATGAACAACGACGGTTCCGCGAAGGTTGGCTACACGGCGCCGAGCGTTGATGGGCAATCGAAAGCGATCGTTTTGGCGCAGGAATTGGCGGGCATTGATCCGCGGACAATTGGTTACGTCGAGGCACACGGAACAGCGACGACGCTCGGAGATCCGATAGAGCTGGCAGCGCTCGCTCGGGCGTTTGAAACGAAAACGAGGGACAAGAAGTTCTGCGCGGTTGGAACGGCGAAAACGAACCTGGGACATCTGGACGTCGCGTCCGGCGTGACGGGATTAATCCACGCGGCTTTCTGCGTGAGGGACGGCAGGCTGACGCCGACTCTGCATTTCAAGAAACCCAATCCGAAATTTGATCTCGAAAACAGTCCTTTTTTTGTGAACACCGCGCTGCGCGAGTGGCAGACGGATGCAGCGCCTCGCCGCGCTGGAGTGAGCGCGTTCGGCGTGGGTGGAACAAATGCACACGTCGTGATCGAACAAGCGCCAGACAGAGTTTCCTCAGAAGCGGCTCGGCGAACGCAAGTGCTGACCATTTCCGCGCGATCTGAAGCGGCGCTCGACGCGGCGGCAAAACGCCTGGCTGCCAGGTTGCGCGAACAACCGGAAACGAATTTGGCGGACGTGGCGTACACGTTGCAAACGGGCCGGAGAAAATTTGATCACCGGCGGATTGTCGCGGCGTCGAGCGCGGCAGACGCGGCTGCGGCTCTGGAAAGCGGAGATGGAAAGCGCGTGATCGGCCGGAAATCGCGCAACGCGGATCCGAAAGTGTGTTTCTTGTTTCCAGGCCAAGGTTCGCAGCAGCCGAACATGGGCCGTGAGCTTTATGAGACGGAAAAAGTATTTCGCGACGAAATCGATCGATGCGCAAAGCTGCTGGAGCCGCACCTTGGGCTGGATTTACGAAAGCTGCTGTATCCCGCGGAAGCGATTACCGATGAATTGCGCGACAAAGTTACGCAGACGATTCTCGCGCAGCCGGCAATCTTTACCGTTGAATATGCGCTCGCCAAGCTATGGATGAGCTGGGGCGTGCAGCCGGACTTCATGATCGGACACAGCGTCGGCGAATTCGTCGCCGCGTGCCTCGCCGGAGTATTTTCGCTTGCCGATGGTTTGCGGCTCATTGCGGCGCGTGGCCGTTTGATGCAAGACCTTCCACATGGCGCGATGCTTTCCGTGCGATTGAGCGAAGTGGAAGCACGGAAATGGCTGACGAAGGATTTGTCGCTCGCGGCCGCGAACGGGCCAACGCTTTGCGTGATTTCCGGGCCGACCGACAAAGTTGCCGAACTCGAAAAACAATTGACCGCGAAGGACGTGGTGCATCGCCGGCTGCACACTTCGCACGCTTTCCACTCCGCGATGATGGATCCGATTCTGGAACCATTTACGGCGGAAGTGAAGAAGGTAACGCTCTCCGCGCCGAAGCTGCAGTACGTTTCCAGCGTGACGGGCGAATGGATAACCGCCGAGCAAGCCACAAGTCCGGAATACTGGGCAAAGCATTTCCGAGAGGCAGTGCAATTCTCTCGCGGCATCACGCAATTCCGCGACCGTGAGGACTGCATTTTGTTGGAAGTTGGCCCGGGAAACGTGCTGGCGACGCTTGCGCGGCAACATGCGCCGAAAGCTGCCGATCAGATCGTCGTGTCATCGTTGACGGATGGCACACCAAATTGTACCGAAGGAACGGCCATTCAGCTGGCGCTCGGTTCTTTGTGGCTCGGTGGAGTGGATCCCGACTGGAAGGGGTATCACGGAGAAGGGCGAATTCGCGTCTCCTTACCGACATATCCCTTTGAACGACAGAGATTCTGGCTGGACGAGACGGCCGATGTGACGGAGGCGCTGCCCAAGGTGGGAGCGCAACCGTTTTCGATGACATTGAATTTGAACCCAATGCCGGCGCCGGCGGCCCCGATTGCGTCTGCCAGACCGGAGGAGATCGCAATGAACAGTTCACCGGAACCCCCGGCACCGAAAGCGGCGCGAAAAGAAAAAGTTCGCGCAATGCTCGCGGAGATTTTTCAGGATCTTTCCGGCGTGGATGTGCTGGCGGCTGGCGGCGCAACGACATTCCTGGAAATGGGATTCGATTCGCTATTTTTGACGCAAGTGACGCAGGCGCTGCAGAGCAAATTTAATTTAAAAGTGACGTTTCGCCAATTGCTGGACGCGCAATCGTCGCTCGACGCGCTTGCCGCGTATTTGGACGAAAAACTACCCGCGGGACTTTATGAAGAGGCAGCGCACGCCGCGTTGCCGGTTTCGTCTTCAATATCGACGCCAGCAGCTTCGCCGATGAGTTTTGCGCCGGTAATTTCGAGTGGACAAGGAACTCCTGCCGCGAGCGCCGTCGAGCAACTTTTGCGGGATCAATTGCAGGCCATGAATCAGCTTTTTGCGCAGCAGCTGGCCGCGTTGCACGGAGGCATGCCGATTCCGACCCCGCCTGCGGCGAATGCCGCCACGCCCTCCGCACCGACGAAAACCGCGGCTGCGCCGGCAACACAAGGAGAGGCGGACGGAACGAAAGAGTTGAAAGGCTACACTCCATTTAAACCGCTGCAGAAGAGTATCTCGGGAGACTTGACGCCGCGCCAGGAGAAGTACATCGCGGATTTGACGGCGCGGTATACGACGAAGACTCCGACATCGAAGAAAATGACGCAAGAGTATCGCGGCGTGCTGGCCGATCCGCGCGTCGTCACCGGCTTCCGCGCGCAGTGGAAAGAGATGATCTATCCGATCATCACCAACAAATCCAAAGGCTCGCATCTGTGGGATTTGGACGGCAACGAGTATGTGGACATCCTGAATGGTTTCGGGCCGATTATGCTGGGGCACCGTCCGGAATTTGTCGAAAAGGCGATCGAGCGACAGCTGCACGAAGGATTTGAGATTGGGCCGCAGACGCTGCTGGCGGGCGAAGCCGCGAAATTGATTTGCGAAATGACGGGCAACGAGCGCGCGACTTTCTGCAATACGGGATCGGAGGCCGTGACGGCGGCGATGCGCGTTGCGCGTACGGTCACCGGCCGGAACAAGATTGTCTTTTTTGCCGGCGACTACCACGGAATGTTCGACGAAGTGCTGGTGAAGGGTTTGAAGAAGGCGGGTGAGCCGTATGCCGTTCCGGTCGCGCCGGGAATTCCACGCGAGAAGGCGGCGAACGTCATTGTGCTGGAATACGGGGCCGCGGATTCGTTGGAATGGATTCGCAAGAATGCCAACGATCTCGCCGCGGTGATGGTTGAACCGGTCCAGAGCCGCCATCCGAACTTGCAACCGGTGAGTTTCCTAAAAGAACTGCGGCAGATAACCAAAAATTCCGGCTCATGCCTGATTTTCGACGAAGTCGTGACCGGATTCCGCGTTCATCCCGGTGGTTGCCAGGAACTGTTTGGCATTCGCGCCGATCTGACTACGTACGGAAAAGTGTTGGCGGGAGGAATGCCAATCGGCGTACTCGCCGGCAAAGCTGAATACATGGACGCTTTGGACGGCGGCATGTGGCAATACGGGGACGATTCCTATCCGACCGTCGGCGTGACGTTCTTCGCCGGCACATTTGTGCGGCACCCGTTGGCGATGGCCGCTTGCCTCGCCGTGTTGAAACATTTGAAGACGCAAGGACCGGAGCTGCAGAAGAACCTCTCGGTACGCGCCGGAGAGATGGTGAAGCGGCTGAACGCGCTCCTCGAAAAGAATCAGGTACCGACACACATCGAGAATTTCGCGAGCATCTTTTACTTCAGTTTCCCGATCGATTTTCGTTTCGGCAGCCTCTTCTACTACAGCTTGCGCGAAAAAGGCGTGCACCTGCTCGAAAACTTCCCGTGCTTTTTGACGACCGAACACAGCGACGCGGACATCGAGAAGATCATTCGCGCGTTCGAAGAGACGATTCACGAAATGCAGCAAGGTGAGATTCTGCCGCTGCCCAGCGAAAGTGTTTCCGCGCAGGCAGCCGCAAAACCGGGCGAAACGCGCATGACCGAGCCGCAAAAGGAGATCTTCCTCGCGGCAAAGTTGGGAGAGGATGCGTCTTGCGCGTTCAACGAATCGTTCAGCGTTTTCTTGCGCGGTGATTTGAAAGTGAATGCTTTGCGCGATGCGTTGAATGAAGTGATTGCGCGGCACGAGGCCCTGCGGGCGACCGTCGATTCCGAAGGCGAGCTGCTCCACTTTGCGCCGGCGTTGACGCTGGATCTGCCGCTGAAGGATTTTTCCGGGATGGATTTGGCGAAGAGGGAGGCCGAAGTAAAGAAGATTCTCGCGGCGGATTCGCGCACGTCGTTCGATCTCGCGAAAGGACCCCTGGTGCGCGCGGAGTTATACCGGCTCGAATCGCAGCGCCACATGTTGTTGTTCAGCTCGCACCACATCGTGTGCGATGGATGGTCTACCAACGTTCTATTGGATGAGCTGTCCAGGATCTATAACGAAAAGGCCATCGGCAAGAAAACAGACTTGGCGAAAGTGGTGCACTTCAGCGAATACGCTGGCGCCGAAGCGGCGCGCAAGAATTCGACGGAAGGCGCCGGCGTTGAGAAATACTGGCTCGCTCAGTTCACCGATATTCCGGCGCCGCTGGACCTGCCGCTAGACCGGCCGCGTCCGAACGTGAAGGGATACGCCGGGGCGACCTACCGCTCAAAGATCGATGCCGAGGCGTACCGGAAGATCAAGCAGCTCGGGTCGAAGAAAGGCTGCACGCTTTTCGTTACGTTGCTCGCTGGATTCAACGCGCTGCTGCATCGCCTCTCAAATCAACGCGACATCGTCGTCGGAATTCCCGCCGCCGGGCAATCTTTGATCGAAGACGGAAATCTTGTCGGGCACTGCGTGAACTTCCTTCCGTTGCGAGCGCGATTCTCCGAAGACCTGGCGTTTTCCGGATTGCTCGGTCAAGTGAAAAAAACTCTTTTGGACGCGTATGAGCACCAGACGTATACGTACGGCACGCTTGTCCGGAAACTCAACATTCCGCGCGATCCAAGCCGACTGCCGTTGATGGAAGTGCAGTTCAACCTCGAGCGGATCGGCGGAAGTTCGGAATTTGCGGGCTTGAACGCCGAAATCGATCCAAACCCGAAAAGCGCAGTGAACTTTGACCTCTTCTTCAACATTGTTGAGTCGGATCAAGGTTTGAAAATCGATTGCGACTACAATACGGATCTTTTCGACGAATCGACCATCGCGCGCTGGCTAAATCACTACGAGACATTGCTGCTCGGGGCCGTGCCGGACCCCGACAAACTGGTGGACGATTTGCCGATGATGACGCCGTCGGAGCTTTCATCGCTGCTGGCGGCATGGAATCCGGCGCCGAAGACTTCCGCGGTATTGACGACCATTCATCAGATGTTCGAACAGCAGGCGGCGCGCACGCCGGACGCGATCGCACTGACGATGGGCTCGGAAAAGATGACGTATCGCGAGCTAAATGAACGGTCAAACCAGCTTGCACGGACACTCAGAAAAGAAGGAGTGAAGCCCGATTCGCTGGTGGCCGTTTGCTTCGAGCGCGCTCTGGAAATGATGGTTTCGTTCCTTGCCGTCGTGAAGTCGGGCGGCGCGTATCTGCCGATCGATTCGTCGTACCCGAAAGAACGGCTGGAGATGATTTTGAGCGATGCGCAGCCGCGGGTGCTGGTCACGCAAGAGCGGCTGCTCGCGAATCTGCCGAGCCAAAACGCGAAAGCGATTTGTGTGGACCGCGATTGGCCAGTGGTTGACCGCGAAGAAAAAGACAATCTCGCGCCTGCTTCACAGCCTGAGCACCTTGCGTATGTAATTTACACGTCGGGCTCGACGGGTAAACCCAAGGGCGTAATGGTCACGCACTCAAACGTTGTGCGATTGCTGACCGCGACGGAGCCGTGGTTCCATTTCAACGAACGAGACGTGTGGACTCTGTTCCACTCCTATGCGTTCGATTTTTCCGTGTGGGAGATGTGGGGCGCGCTGTTGACTGGCGGAAGATTGGTCGTCGTGCCGTATCTTACGACGCGTTCGCCGCAGGATTTTTACAACCTGCTGGCACAGGAAAGCGTTACGGTCTTGAACCAAACGCCAGCCGCGTTCTATCAGTTGATTCAAGTGGAAGAGTCCGGTTATGAAAAACCGCTGGCATTGCGATATGTGATCTTTGGCGGGGAAGCGCTTAACTTCACGAACTTGAAGCCCTGGTTCGCGCGTCACGGCGACGCAAAGCCACGGCTGGTAAATATGTACGGAATCACCGAGACGACGGTTCATGTCACGTACCGGCCGTTGGTCAGTGCGGACGCGAAGGGCGACACAAGAAGTTTGATCGGTGTGCCCATTCCCGATTTGCGGGTGTACTTGCTGGATGGAAAAAAGCGGCCCGTTCCCCCCGGGGTTGTGGGCGAAATTTACGTCGGCGGCGCGGGCGTGGCTCGCGGGTATTTGAACCGCAGCGAACTTAGCGCGGAGCGATTTGTGCCGGATCCATTCGAAGCCGGTTCGGGCTCGCGGATGTACAAGTCCGGCGATCTGGCACGATTCGTTAACGGCAACGATTTGGATTACATTGGGCGCGGGGACACACAGGTTAAGATCCATGGGTTTCGGATCGAACTGGGAGAAATTGAAGCGCTCCTCGCCCAGCATCCAGGCGTGCAACAGAATACGGTCGCGGCTCGGAAGGACGGGCCGGGCGAAAAGAAGCTTGTGGCGTACTTTGTGCCCAAGGCGGGAGCCAATCCAGCCGGTCCAGAGCTGCGTGAATTCTTGCAGGCTAAGTTGCCGGCGCACATGGTGCCATATGCTTATGTGCAACTGTCGGCATTGCCGTTAACATTGAACGGCAAAGTAGACAGGGATAAACTGCCCGCTCCTGATCTAAGTGCATCCATTCGGAACCGGGAATACGTGGCGCCTCGCACCCCGGAAGAGACCGCCTTGGCGGCAATTCTGGCGGAAGTTCTGAAGCTGGAACGCGTAGGAGTCACGGACAACTTGTTCGAATTGGGCGCGGATTCGCTGCACGTGTTCCAGATTACGTCCCGCGCCGCAAAACAGGGGCTCGGTGTAACGCCACGGATGCTCTTGCAGCAAAGAACGATAGCGGGCGTCGTTTCAGAAATGGGAGAGTCGAAAACGCCGGTGCGAGCCCCCGTACCTGCGATAACCAGAGTCGAACGGAAAAAGTTTCGCGTAACCCGCGATACATAACAGAAAGTACGGAATGACGGATTCCACCCAGCCACATATTCCGGCCCCTGACCAGGAACAGGATTCGCCGGAGCAATCAACGCTGCGCGTTGACAACGATGCAGAGCTGTATGCGTTCCCGCTCTCTCCCGTTCAGGAGCAGATGTGGCACGCCTTCCTGAGCCATCCGAAATCGCCGATTTACAACGCATCCTTCCGCTGGCAACTCGAAGGTTCGCTCGACCCGCGGCTCATTGAGCGCTCGTTCGAGGAAATTATCCGGCGTCATGAAGTTCTACGTGCGCGTTTTGGCGTCGTAGCGGGCGAACCGCGGCAATTGATTGCACCCGAAATGAAAGTTGGGATTGCTCGTACCGACCTGAGCGGAATGCCGCCCGCGGAGCGTGACGCGGAGTTTGACCGAATGAGTGCCGTCGAGGCGCAGACCTGTTTCGACTTAAAGACCGGACCACTTTTGCGAATTGGGTTGATTCGAATGGAGGCGAAGCGCCATGTGCTGACGCTGACGCTGCATCACATCATCTGCGATGGATGGTCCATTGGAATCATCATGGAGGAACTGCAAAAAATATATGCGGCCTTCGCGGAGGGGAAGCCTTCACCCCTGCCGGAACTGCCGATTCAGTACGGCGATTTTGTCGTGTGGCAGAAGGAATTCTTGCAGCGTGAAGAGATCAGGCAACAATTGGCGTTTTGGAAAAAGAAACTAAATGGTTACAGCCGGCTTGAGTTGGCGGGAGATTTAGCGGGCGACAACGATGCCGACCGCCGCAGTGCCATCGTTTCCGTTTTGTTGCCGCGCGAATTAAGCGAAAAGCTGAAGGAATTCAGCAATCAACAGGGCGGGACACTTTTCATTACGACGCTGGCGGCAAACATCGCCTTACTGCACGCGGAAACTGGAAAGACCGATATTGCCATTGGCTCGCCGCTCGCGGGGCGAAATCGTTCTGACCTCGAAGGCCTCATCGGCGTGTTTATCAACCACGTTTTGCTTCGCGTTGATACGGGCGGGAATCCGACATTTACGGAACTCGCGTTGCGCGTACGGGATACGGTCTGGGACGCGTTTGCAAATCAAGACGTGCCGTTTGAAGAGGTCGTGAAGGAAGTCGCGGGGAAGAACGGCCTTCCAGCAGACGCATTTTACGCGATCAACTACATTTGCCAGCGAGAATATGCCCGTGCGTCGACTTTTATTTTCGAATTTGCCGGCTTGCGCATGTCCACAATGCCGTCGAAGTCGCAAGGCGCGCTTTACGATTTAAATTTTTTCATGGTGGAACGCGAAGCCGGGTGGCGGCTGTCCCTTGAGTATCGAGTTGCGAAGTATTCGGAAGATTGTGCGAAGCGACTGCATAACAGTTTCCATCATTTATTGAGCGCTATTGCACAGAATCCGAATTGGCGACTTTCGGAATTGATGAAAACTATGTCTGACGAAGCAGTTAAAACAGACGCGAAGGACGTCACTGAGGCTTCGTCAGCGCCAGCAGATCTCCACACGAAGGAAGAAGAGGTGTATGCGTTGCCGGCCAGCGTGGCGCAGGAGAGATTTTGGCTGCTGGAGAAGGTAAATCAGGGCAACACTGCGTTTCACATGCCTGCGGCAGTGCGGTTAACAGGACGCATTGCAACGGAACGGCTGGAAGCGGCGCTCAAGAATGTAATTGCCCGACACGAAGTTCTGCGCACGACGTTCGATGACTCCAACGGCGACCTCATGCAGATAATTTCGCCATCATGGCCATTCAGACTTGGCGTGACCGAGCTGGCCGGCAAGACGTTGGCAGATCGCGAAGCGATTCTGGATCAGGCGATTCGCCAAGAGTCGCAGGTTCCGTTCGATCTGGCGAAGGGCCCGTTGTTCCGTGCACGCCTGTTCGAAATAGCTCCGGAAGATCATGTGCTCCTTATTACCTTGCACCACATCCTGGCAGATGGTTGGTCACAAAGCATATTGCAGAAGGAACTGTGGACCGCCTACGAAGCGGACGATTTAACCGGCGACGCTGGACTGCCGCCGCTGAACATCCAGTACAGCGATTTTGCCGCCTGGCAGAAAGAATGGCTCCAATCGGAAGACGCGGAAGCGCAACGCCAGTTTTGGCTGAAAGCGCTGGCGGCGCCGCTAACCCCGTTGGAATTCCCGACGGACCGGCCGCGGCAGGGCCATGCGCCGTCTCGCGGGGCATTGGAAACGTATCTGATTCCGAGGGAACTTGGTGCGTCGCTCAGGAATTACGCTCAAACACATAACGCCACGATGTTCACCTTAATGCTGGCCACTTTTGGCGTACTCCTGGCACGCTACTCTGGACAAGACGATGTTATCGTGGGCTCCCCCGTTGCGAACCGACGCCCTGAGACCGAACCCTTAATCGGCCCATTTGCCGGACCCATCGCGCTTCGCTTAAACCTCACCGGGGATCCTACGTTGATGCAGATACTCGAACGGGTAAAGGACTTCGTGCTGGACGCGTTGAGTCATACGGACTTGCCATTTGAGGATCTACTGCAACACTTGGAGCTGAGGTCTGCGGGAGGAAGGAATTCGTTGTTCCGCTTCTATTTCTTCTACCAGGCGGCGTTCTTGCAATCGAGGAAGGTCGGCGGACTGACCGTGTCACCGATGCCGACGTTCAGCGTCGGAACGCCGTTTGACCTGCAGTTCGGTCTCGTCGAGCGGAGTGAAGGCATCCGAATTCAACTGGAATACAATCCTGACCTGTTCGACGCAACGACGATCAAGAAGATGTTCGATTACTACGCCGTTTTGTTACGGAAATTTCTTGAATCGCCGGAGACTGTTCTTTCGAGAATTGACCGGCCGGAAATTTCGAGCACGGCATCTCAAATCAAGATGCGTGCACCCATTATAGCGACTCGTCTGGAACAGGTGCCGCCGGCCGACGAAACCGAAATCGAACTTTTGCGCATGTGGCGCGAGGCTCTGCGGTGCGGCCCGATTGGTGTTACGGACAATTTCTTCGATCTCGGCGGCTATTCACTTTCCGCGTCCAAACTCTTGATCGCCGTGGAAAAGCGATTCAAGAAAAAGATGCCGCTCGCGACGCTCTTTGAAGCGCCGACTGTTCGACAGTTTGCGCAGTTGCTTCAAGGCACGGAGAGTCAAAGCTTCGGCGGTCGAATTCTGCGCGTGCGCAGTGGGTACGGAAGAACACCACTGATGTGCGTGGATGGCGGCCCAATCTATCTGCCGTTAGCACGGAATCTTGGAAACGATCGAGCGTTGTACGGTCTCCGATTGGAAAACACGGAACAGTTCTCCAAACCGTATCGCATCGAGGACATTGCCGGCTACCACATAGAAACGTTGCGCAAGATTCAGCCCAAGGGACCCTATTTGTTGGGCGGCTGGTGCTTGGCGGGCGTCTTGGCGTATGAAATGGCCCGGCAACTGACGCAACAGGGAGAGGTAGTAGAATTAGTAGCGATGTTCGACTCGGCGAATCCGGCGTATTTGCGACGATTTAACAAGTTAGAGTTGATGATCCGGCGCACACTCTTCTGGGGAAACAAAACGACGATGCACACGAGGCGCCTTGTGGGAATGAATCCTCGGAAGGCCGCTCACTACCTTTGGGAACGAGTCGGAAGCCTAAAGCAAGCGGCTCGGCGTACGTTCTGGAGACTTTCGTATGAATTCCGAAATGAAAAGACACAGGAAGTTTCAGAAGAATTAAAGGATGCGAGCGCCGTCGTTTACCTGGCTGCGCGGGCTTATCAGCCTGGGCCCTATGACGGGCGCGTGGCACTGTTCCGGAGCGCGCTTGAGCCCATGAGCCTGCACAGAGATCCAAAACTTGGCTGGAAGGAATTGATTCCACAACTTGAGGTGGAAGAGATTCCGGGGGATCACCGGCAAATACTGGAAGAGCCGGCCGTTGCAATTCTTGCGCAAGAGATGAATGATCGCTTGTTGCAATCGCCTTCGCGACAAACTCTCGAAGTACCGGGGGCGAGCCTTTCCGCGAAGGACGCGATTGCTAAAGCATAATCCGTGCGACGAGGCCCGGTTGGAACTGTCCGAAAAAATCGAATTTTTCAATGAAAGATTGTTACTTGCTTCTTTGCTGATCCCGAAATGCATTTCGACAAATTTTCCGGTCAACGTGCGATGAGGCCACTCGAATTTGCAGGCATGATCGCCGTAATGCTTACTTCGTTGGGAACCTATTTCCCTGGCCACAAGAGATGGATTGCGATTTTTGCCTTGATCGTTACTTTTGTGACCTTCAGCATGCAAGTTTTTTGGGAAGGACCACGATGGCAGATGGTACCGCTCTACCTCTCGGCACTCTTTTTGGGAATCGGGTCTTTGTCCGCGGGGCAAGCAGCTGGCCGGATACAATTGACCGCGGTCCTCGCTTCTCTTATTTTTGCAGTTGCGGGAGTTTCGCTCTGCGAAGCGTTACCTGTTTTTTCTTTCCCCGAGCCGACAGGGAAATACGGGGTCGGGACGCAAGTGAGACACTTGGTCGATCAAAACTTGCTGGAACCGCATGTCCGTGGTGCGAAAGCGCCTCGAGAGTTGATGATACAGATATGGTACCCGGCAGAACGAGGTGATCGAGAAGCACGTTCGGCCTATCGCGACAGAAGGACGACCTCGTTTTGGACTTCCCAGCTTTCGCTCGTCAGAACAAATGCAGTGGTTGATGTACCAATCGTGCCTGCAAGGAAAGAAACCGGAGGATACCCGGTCTTGTTGTTTTCGCCTTCCTGGAGCGGCCAAAGAGTGCAAAACACGTTCCAAGTGGAAGAATTGGCAAGTCACGGATACATCGTGGTTGCGATGGACCATCCGTATGGAACAGAGGCGACGGTTTTTCCGGATGGCCGAGTCGTGCGAACGACAATCGGGGGCGGGGAAGACTACTCTTCGGCGGCGGCATTCGAGGAATTTCTACGCAAAGCCAACGACGAGACGAAGACTCGAGCACGCGATGTCCAGTTTGTGCTCGACACGTTGGAAAAATGGAATAGCGCGGATCCGCAGGGCCTATTGACGGGTCAAATTCGGTTAACGAGCATTGGAATTTTTGGACATTCTCTCGGGGGAACAGTCGCCATCCAGGCGTGCTGGCTTGATCCGCGCCTAAAGGCGGCGTTAGACATGGACGGAATGGTTGCAGCCGAGTCCGCGACAGAAGGTGCGAAGAAGCCAGTGTTGTTCATGATGGAAGAATCACTCGTTGCTCCGGGCGCCTCTCTCGAAGGTATCTCGGAGCAAAGGAGGCGCACAGTCGAATTCAATCGAGCACAGGATAAGTTAATGAAGGCTTCTTTGGCTCGGTATGGAGGATATTGGTTGGTTGTCGCCGGCACTACGCACAAGAACTTCAGTGACTCTCCGCTTTTTTCACCGCTCAAATTCTTGAGCGGAGCGGGAAAGACAGATCCGCGTCGCGTCTTCAGAATCGCCAACGCTTACTCCCTGGCGTTCTTTGACAAATACTTGAAGCAAGAGGATTCTCATTTACTTGATGGTGATTCACAAAACTTTCCAGAGGTACAGCTGCAAGCCTGGGAAGACAAGAAAGTTCATTGAGTTTTTCATTTTGATTCGAATGAATCTATCAACGTGAACGCTAACCGAAAAGACGCAATGGAAACACCGCGACGCCCCTCACTTTATCGAAGGCTAAGGATTGCGCAGGTGCGGGCGCTGGCACGTGTTCTGATCCTGCTCGGCGAGTCGGATTTTTTTCGCCATCTGTTGCCCTCGTTTCGAACCAAGCCGATTCTCCGAAGCCTGTTTGGATGGGGCCTGGCGTATCGAAGGGGCTATCGTTCGTTCGCGGAAGCGCAGGAATCTGCGAGCAAATTCATTCCCGCCGGTCACGAGCACGACGACGACGTGAAAATGCATACTCACCTGGCGGATCGAATCCGCGAAAGCGACTATCCGGTTCTGTACTATTGGAGACAGATCGGCGAGCCACCCCGCGTGATCTTCGACTTTGGCGGAAATGTCGGCAATGTCTTCTACGCGTACGACAAAGCGATTGGCTTCCCTGCGGATTTGAAGTGGCTTGTTTATGACATCCCGGAGATTCGCGCGGCTGGTCGGCGCCTTGCACAGGAAAAAAATGAATCAAGGATATCGTTCGTTGGGTCGATGGAAAACGCAGCCGAATGCGACCTGTTTCTTGCTTCCGGCTCCCTGCACTATTTCGAGCAACCGTTGCATGAACTGCTACGGCAGCTCGCGAGATTGCCGCGGCACGTGATTGCCAATCGCACGCCCGTGTGCGAAGGTCCCTCAATTATTACCATACAAGATAACAAGACGTATATCGTTCCCAGCAAAATCTATAACCGTAAGGAGCTGATTGCGGGGATGGAAGAATTGGGATACCGCTTGAAGGTGTCGTGGCATGTCCACGAGCTAGCTTTGCAGGTGCCCTTGTATCCTGAATCTTCTTGCCAGACCTATTCCGGTTTCCATTTCGAGTTGGAATGAACTTACCAGGGAGACTCCCCGCGGAAGAGACGGCGCACAAACATCGCGCTGCCAAGTGTAGCGTTTTTCAGAGAATCGCGAATTAGTCCACCGCCAGGCGGCGAAGGATGCATTCCTAGCTTCCGCAGAAAGAAGTTCGCCCGGTATACGTTGGCCCTCGCCGAATCCTTGAATTGAAAATTCACGCTGAGGGAGACGGAAACATTGTCGCCGTTTTGCAGCCAGTGGGGAGCGTTCACGGGAATGTGCACTCCCTTGCCGGGTTTTAGGAGGTAGGAGACGGCGCGGTTCTGGAGAGTTGGTTTGTAGACTGGAGCGTTATTGTCGACCGTCCAGAACTTCTCCAATTCCTCCTCGGTAAGGACGTCGCGGTCGTTTTGATCGAATACGTGAATTGTCTTGTCGCCGTGAATCTGCAACAAGAAATTACATTCCCGGTCGATGTGATAGCTGCTGATCCGCTTCGGCGAGGTGATAAAGATAATAAGGTCTTCTTGCTTGACGTGCGGCTCCATATCCTGGCCGATAAGAGCCTTTAGTTCCGCCATCGTTCGTTCGATCAACACCGCGTACTCTGGATCCTTCTGCGCGTGCTTCAGGATGATCCACGCCCCTGCGGTCTCAATTCTTTCGATCGCTTCGTCGATGGAAAAAGTCCTCTTGGGCGCATCACTCCAGCGCTGACCGATTTGAATGTCGCCCGCATCGTAATAGGCATGTTGCGGCCGGGTCTCCTTGGTGCGCTTCGTTAGCTCAAGCAGTTGGTGAAGCTGGAACAGGGGATGCCCAGCCAGATGGTGGCTGATCTCGAAGCTCCTTCGATTGAAGCGCTCGCGAAAATCCGCGGCCTCCGCCTCAATGTAAGGATCTTGGATAGCCTGATTCGGCATAGCTCCGATTGCCATAATTGTCTCCAATTGCGCCTAAAATGCGGACGGATACCCTCAATAGAGTGCAAAGTCTATACCAAAGTGAGGGCATCGCCCACAGCCGCCTCAAAAAAGGCCACAACCAGAACCCGCCATAACTAATAGAAAATAGACATCTTAAGTCAAAGCTA
>Ga0070730_10000337_pt1 | contig 57219 bp, 55 predicted proteins | sample Coa_R1_3_FD_66447 | JGI IMG/M metagenome (GOLD analysis project Ga0070730, IMG submission 66447) | Surface soil microbial communities from Centralia Pennsylvania, which are recovering from an underground coalmine fire - Coalmine... | ecosystem: Environmental > Terrestrial > Soil > Unclassified ... | reverse complement strand
GCCATGCCCACCACGAACAGCCCCGCCCAGCCCAGGGTCATGATCTGGCCGTGGACCTGCGCCAGCGCCCGCCAGCGCGGCCCCCAGTCCGCGCCTGCGCCGGCGGCGACGGTGAGGGCGATCGCCAGCAGCAGGCCGAGGCCGATCGCGAAGCCGGCCGCGCCCAGCGTGGCGACGGCAGGCAGGGCCTCTCTGTTGGCAACGGCCGGCTCGGCGCCGCGTGTTGGTCTGGGCAGGTGGCCGCGGTTTGCCTCGGACGCGGAGCGCTGTTCGCGCGTCGGGCGCGACGGCCCGTTCACGGCTCCAGCATCCGCATCTCCTGTGCGATCTGGTCCAGGATGCCCGCGGGCAGCAGCTGCGACGCCAAGGGAAAGACCAACTCCTCTTCGTTCTCGAAGTGTACGCTCACCTTCTCGACCAGCGCTGCCGCCGCCTGCTTCAGCTCTGCCAGCCGCTGCGGCTGCGGCATGCCTTCGGCGGCGCGTTCGGCCAGCGCCCGCAACGCCGCCGCCTCGCTGCGCAGTTCGTCGTGGCCGTCCAGCACCTCGAAAATCGCCGCGCGCACGGCGTCGCCCTTCATGCGGATCAGGTCGTGCTCGGCCACCATCTCGTCGATCAGCCGGTCGCCGGCGGGCATCGCGTCCTTCAGCCGCGGAAAGAACGGCCCCTCTTCGTGGGCGATGTGCAGCTCAAGTTCGTTCTCCATGAAGGCGAGCGTACGCCAGGTGGCATCGATCGCGGCGGCAACACTCGCGGCCTCGGCGGCAGTGGCGCGATCGACGGCCTCTTTGAACGACGCGAACTGTTCGTTTGCCGCGATGTGCTCGCGCAGAAGCCCGGCGATCGCCGCCGGGGTCGCTGCCGTGATTACCGGTGTCATCTCGCTCCAACCTCGTTGCCGCGGACTGCGTCTGCCGGCGCTGCCGGCGGCTAGCTCACAACCAGGGGCGAGTCATGCGTACGTCCATCTGGCGCCCTCACGGCGACCGCGCACCGCCTCGGGGAGCAACGTTCCGCTTGTGACCGTTGTAACAAGCACGGGCAGGGCTGTCTGTCGGGCGGAGGCAGCCGGGCGTGGTGCGGCTTTACCGGACAGGCGAAGCGCCGAAAGCCGACGGCGCGCCGGCAGCGGGTGGTAGAGATGGGTTCGCGGGAATGCGCCTGCCGCCGGCCATGTGCGGGCGCGCGACGCAGGCGGCGGAACTCCCGCCGCCTGCGTGCAGGTGAGAAGGGACCGAGAAAGACCGCGGGGCGGCTGGCCGCCTACGCCGTGGCCTTCGCCTCGCGGCCGGCCACCGCCAGGTCGGCGGGCGGCGGCGCCGGGTTCTGGTAGCCGGCCAGCAGCTGGCTGGGCACGTGCAGATCCAGCTCGTCCAGCGTCCACATGCCCGGCTTCCAGATCGTCTTCAGCGGCGTCGGGTGGTTCAGCAGGGCCACCGTGCCGCCGTTGACGTTGAAGATCTGGCCGTTGACGTTCCAGGCGGCGTCCGTCGCCAGCCAGCAGGTCATCGGCGCCACGTACTCGGGCTCGCGCATCTGCATCGCCGGGTTCGGCGCCGCGGCCACGGTCGAGCCGCCGCTCTGAATGCCGGAGGCGGCGCGGCGCTCGCGCGTGCTGTCGGGCACGGTGGCCGTCATGCGCGTGGAGGCGCCGGGCGAGATCGCGTTGCAGGTGGCGCCGTAGCGGCCGAGGTCGCGCGCCACCACGCGCGTGAGGCCGGCGATCCCCGCCTTGGCCGCACCGTAGTTCGCCTGGCCCGAGCTGCCGATCAGGCCGGAAACGGAGGTGTAGTTGATGATTCGCCCGCTGCGCTGCTGGCGGAAGATGATCGAGGCCGGCTTGATCGTGGCGAAGTGGCCCTTGAGGTGGACGGCGATCACCGCGTCCCACTCCTCTTCGGTCATGTTGAACACCATGCGGTCGCGCAGAATGCCTGCCACATTGATCACGCAGTCCAGCCGCTGGAAGTTGTCCAGCGCCGCCTTGATCGCCGCCTCGCCGCCCGCCATGGTCGAGATGTTGGAGTTGCTCGCGACGGCGGCGCCGCCCTCGCCTTTGATCTCGCGCACCACCTCCTGCGCCGGGCCGGCGTCGGCGCCGGAGCCGTCCACGGCCACACCGGCGTCGCAGACCACGACCTTGGCGCCTTCGCGCGCCGCCAGCATCGCCACGCCGCGTCCGATGCCGCGGCCGCCTCCCGTTACGACGATGACCTTGCCTTCGAGATGTCCGGGCACGGTGCTCCTCCTCGATTTCGCTGCCGTTGCCGTCCGCGCTCACCGTCTCGCGGGCGCGTGCCGTCGGCGGCCTGCTCACGTCTTGCGGGTCGCCGGGAAGGCCCACGACGCCCGACGCCGCTCATCATAACTGAAGCCGCGCACAAGCGCCCGCGGGGCGCGCCGGCGGCCCGCATCAACAGCTGATGCGGGCCGCCCCGTGTCCGCCCGATGCTTCAGTGCCGGCGACTTGGCGTCCGAGAAGACTCAGCGACCAGACCGCGAGCCGGCCAGGAAGCCGCGCTTCAGTACGCCGGCCCGCGCGAGCCGTTGCCGAACGGGCTGCGATTGCCGCCGCCGTTGCTCTTGCTGTTGCCCGGCGGCGGCAGCACCGGCGAGTTGGCGTTGCCCTGGCCGGGTACCGTGATGCTTTGCCCGCCCGGCAGCGTGATGTTGATCGAGCCGTTCGGGCCGAAGCTGATGCCGCCCTGCCCGCCTTGCCCGTTCTGGTTGCCCTGGCCGCCGCCCCGGCCGTGGAAGAAGCCGAAGCCGTTCGGATCGACCACGAAGATCCAGCTCGCCGTGGTCGATCCGTCGCGCGTGGCGACCAGCGCCTTGTCGTTCTGCGCGAGCGCCGCGGCGCCCTGCTGCTGCTTCTGGCCGCTGTGGGGACCCTTGATCACGCGTGTGTTGCCGTCCACCGTGAAGGTCTGATCACCGCTGCCGCTGTTCAGCGTGACGACCACCGAGTTGCCGCTGACCGACTTCACCGTGCCGCCGACGACCGTGTCGGTATGCACCTGCCCGTTCGCGTCCTTCGTCTTCGTCTCGACGCTGATGAAGCGATCGAAGCCCTGGCTCAGCGCCGCGCCGATGCCCGCGAAGCCGGGCAGCGCTCCCTTGCCCTGTCCACCCGGGCGGGCGGGAATGCCGGCCGCGGCCGCGTCGCCGAGCGTCACCGTCAGGTTCTGGGCGTTGCCGCCGCGGCTGATTGCCAGCGCCACGCTGTCGCCGGGATGCTTGCCGCCCAGCGCCTTCTTCAGATCAATGAAGGAGGCGACGTTGGCGCCGTTCACGGCGGTGATCACGTCGCCCTGCTTCACTCCGGCCTTCTCCGCCGGCCCGCCGGCGACGACGGAGGCGACGGTGAGCTTGCCGTTGTCGTCCTGCACGGAGAGCCCGAGATAGCCCTGGTTGCCTGGCTGGTTCTGCGCCTCGATCGCCACGCCGCCCTGGGCGCCGGTGTCACTGCTCGCGGCGGGGTGGGCGCTCTTCGCCTGGCTGCCGCTGCCGCGCGACCCGGCCGCCGCGTTGCCGCTGCTGTTGTCCGCATGTGCCACCAGCGCAAACGAGAGGCCGGCGGCCAGCGTCACCGCGCCCAGCACGGCCACGATACTCAAGGTCGAGACGCGCCTTCGTCTCGTCTTCATGCCCGTTGTCCCTCCATCCTCCCGGCCGGCAGAACGCCGGCCATTCCGCCACCCCGCGCTGCGCTGTCCTGCGCTGCCGCCGGCGCATAGCGCGGCAGCACGATGCTGAAGGTTGTGCCCGTCTCGCGATCGGAGTGCACCGTGAGCGTGCCACCGTGCGCGGCCGCGATCTGTGCGGCGATCGCCAGGCCGAGGCCGCCGTTGTGCCCGTTGCGGCGCCGCGAGCGGTCCACCTGGTAGAAGCGCTCGAAGATGCGCTCCTGCTCCTCGGGCGAGATGTACGAACCCGTGTTGTGCACGTCGATGCGCGCCCCGCCGGCGGGCGTCGGCGCGGCGCTGAGCGTGATCGCGCCGCCTGCCGGCGTGAAGCGCAGTGCGTTGTCCACCAGGTTGCCGAGCACCTGCTCCATGCGTAACGGATCGAGCAGCAGCATGGGCAGGCCCGGCGCCGTGACGACGCTGAGCGTCTTCGCCTCGTCGGCGAGCTGCCAGCGCACGCGTTCGCTGGTGGCGTCGAGCAGGGCGCCGAGGTCCACCGGCTGCCGGTCGAGCGTGGCCTGCCCCGACTCGATCTGCGAGAGATAGAGCAGATCGTTGACGAGCCGCCGCATGCGCTCCGACTCTTCGTTGATGATGCGGCCGGCGCTCGCGTACTCGTCGGGCGACTGCAGGGCGCCGTCGGCCAGCGCCTGCGAGAAGCCCTGGATGCTGGTCAGCGGCGTCTTCAGCTCGTGCGCGACGTTGGCCAGCAGGTCGCGCATCATCTGATGCGAGTGCGAGACCTGCGCGGCCATGCCGTTGAAGGAGCGTGCCAGCCGCGCCACCTCGTCGCGGCCCTCGACGCGGATCTGCTGCTCGTACTCACCCTTGGCCATCGCTTCGGAAGCGTGCGTCACGCGGGCGAGCGGCCGGGTGACGCTGCGCGCGACGAAGTAGGCCGCGGTCAACGCGGCGACGAGGGCCAGCGCCGCCGCCACGCCCAGGCGCGGCGCCAGATCGAACCAGGCCGAGCTGATGCTCGCTTCGGGCACCAGCATCACGACGTTGTAGTTGGCCGCCACAAAGGCCGGCGACTTGGTGAGCGTGAGCTGGCCGCTCGGCTGGTAGAAGGCGGTGTAGACCGTGCCCGCCTCTTTGTAGCCGGTGACGTGATAGCTGTTGGTGAGGTTGCGGCCGCTCTTGCCGTTGCTGAGCGCGGTGAAGTGGCCGCTCTGCCGGCCGGCCGTGTCCACGATCACGTTGGAGTCGTCGTCGAGCAGGATGAAGCGCACGTCGACGTTGTCGTCGGTCTTCAGCTCGTCGGCGCGCAGGCGCAGATAGCTGGCGATGCGGTCCTGCGGCCAGCCGCGCTGCGCCAGCATGCTGACGGCCGCGGCCTCGGGCGGCAGCAGGTCGCCAACGCGCTGGCGGGCGGCCTGTACCTCGCGGCTGCGCAGCAGCAACAGCGAGCCGGTGCCGACCGCGGCCACCGAGAGCAAGGCGATCAGCCCGAAGGCGACCGCGAGCTTGATGCGCAGCGACTTGAACATGCTGGCCCCGTTCGCAGGGTCAAGGGCATAGGGCGCGGGGCGCAGGGGTCATCAGTGCCTCCGCCCGTACCCACCGCCCGGATCCCCGCGTCCTCCGCCCCTTCGGCGCCCACCACCGCTTCCAATCGACTATGCCGGACTCGCCGCCGGGCCGGCGACGGCGTCCGCGGCCGCCGGCTCGGGCGCGGTGAGCTTGTAGCCGAAGCCCCAGACCGTCACGATCTTGGCCGTGCTGGCGCCGATCTTGTCCCGCAGCCAGGCGACGTGCACGTCCAGTGTGCGCTGGTCGCCGAAGAAGTCCTCGCCCCAAACGGTGTTGAGCAGGCGGTCGCGTGCCATCGCCACGCCGGCGTTGCGCGAGAGCGCCAGCAGCAGGTCGAACTCCTTGGCGCGCAGCGCCACCGGCGCGCCGGCGACGAACACCTCGCGGCCGAGCACATCGACCTTGAGATCGCCGACCTCGACCACTTTGGCCGGGCGCTTGCCGGCCTCGCTGCGGCGCAGCACGGCCTTGATGCGTGCGACTAACTCGCGCGGGTTGAAGGGCTTGGTCAGGTAGTCGTCGGCGCCCAGCTCCAGGCCGATGATCTTGTCCATGTCGTCGCTGCGGGCGGTGAGCATCACGATCGGCACATCGCTCTCTTTGCGCAGGGCGCGGCAGACCTCCATGCCGTCCAGCTCGGGCAGCATCAGGTCCAGCACGATCAGCGCCGGCTTGACGGCGCGGGCCTTCTCCAACGCCTCGCGGCCGTCGTAGGCCGCCTCGATCTGGAAGCCCTCATTGCGCAGGTAGATGCGCGCCAGCTCGACGATGTGCTTTTCGTCGTCGACGACGAGAATTGTGGCAGCCATGGGCAAGTCCTCTCCTGGCGGGGCCGGCTCGCACGTGTGACCCGCGGCGGTTCGCGGCGCACGGCGGACCGACCGCGGGCGCGGCCGGCGATCTGATTGTCGCAGAGCCGGCGGCGCGGCGGCTTATCGCCGGGCTAAGCAGTCGTCAACGAACCGCTAAATCCCCTCGCGCCCGCTTGCAATTGTACCGCGAGGGGAGAGGCTGCACCGATTTTCGATGGACGCAGCGGCGGCCAACATGTTAAACAAGTATTAACGCGGCGCGGGTTGTGCGCCGTGGTCCGTGCCGGGGGGCTTGCTATACTCGCGCCAGGGGCGGGAGGTGGGTGGTGGAGATGATCTTTCCGAAGTGCCAGAAGTGCAAGGACGGCGACCTGGTGCCCCTCTCGGACTTCGGCAGCCAGGGGGCGGCGATCCACTTCAAGGCCTGGGCCTGCACCAACCCCGACTGCGGTTTCAATATCAAGATCCGCAACGGCGATCTCTATATCGACGAGCCGATCACCAGCGGCGCGCTGCACAGCCCGCGCTTCCGCTAGGCCGCTCGTCGCTGGACAGCGCCGCGCTCCGCCTGTTATGATCTTGTGGTGTCCGGCGGCGTGCGCCGCGGCCGGCGCTCCGGGGTGTAGCTCAGCTTGGTTAGAGCGCTGCGTTCGGGACGCAGAGGCCGGCAGTTCAAATCCGCCCACCCCGACCAGTGGCACAGCGAACCGGCCCGATGGGCCGGTTTTGTCATGCAGCACGCGTCTTGCGGCCGGCTATGCGCCGGGCCGCTGCGGGCGGGCGCGGCCCTTCTCGCGCTCGCTCTCGTGCGCCAGCCGCTCGCGCACCCAGCGTGCCACGAGATCCGCCGGCGCCAGCCCGCGCTCGGCGGCCGTGCGCTGCAACGCCTCGAACGTCGCCGCGTCGAGTTGGAGCGTGAGCGGCTGGCCCGCCGTGTTGCCGTCCGTCGCCATCGTCATCTCTCTCGCAGTTGCGGGGGCTACACCACCACCAGCTCATTGTACTCGCCGAAGACTTTGCGCATGGCGCCGCAGACCTCGCCCAGCGTGGCGTAGGCGTTCACCGCGTCCAGGATCGCCGGCATCGTGTTCGCCGTGCCGTCGCGCAGCACGTGGTCGAGCCGCGTCATCGCCCCGCGCCACGCCTCCTGGTCGCGCTCGCGGCGCACGCGGTTCAGCCGCGCCAGGTGCTTCTCCTCGCCCTCGGGGTCCATGCGCAGGATGGGGATCTCGATCGGCTCGTCGAGCTGATAGTCGTTGACGCCGACGATCGTGCGCTCGTGGCGGTCGATCTCGCGCTGGTAGCGGTAGCTGGAATCGGCGATCTCGCGCTGGAAGAAGCCCGCTTCAATCGCCGGCAGCACGCCGCCCAGCGCGTCGATCTGCTCGAAGTAGGCGAAGCACTCGCGCTCCATCTCGGCCGTCAGCTTCTCCACAAAGTAGCTGCCGCCCAGTGGGTCCACCGTGTTCGCCACGCCCGACTCGTGCAGGATCACCTGCTGCGTGCGCACGGCCAGGCGCACGGCCTTCTCGCTGGGCAGCGCCAGCGCCTCGTCCCAGGAGTTGGTGTGCATCGATTGCGTGCCGCCCAGCGCCGCCGCCAGCGCCTGGATCGTGGTCCGGATCAGGTTGACTTCGGGCTGCTGCTCGGTGAGCGAGACACCGGCCGTCTGCGTGTGGAAGCGCAGCCACCAACTCCGCGGGTTCCTGGCGCCGAAGCGCTCGCGCATCACTTTGGCCCAGACACTGCGCGCGGCGCGGTACTTGGCGATCTCTTCAAAGAAGTCGTTGTGGGCGTTGAAGAAGAAGGAGAGGCGCGGCGCGAAGCTGTCCACGTCGAGGCCGCGCGCGATGCCCCACTTCACATACTCGATGCCGTCGGCCAGGGTGAAGGCCAGCTCCTGCACCGCCGTGGCGCCGGCCTCGCGGATGTGGTAGCCGGAGATACTGATCGTGTTCCACTTCGGCAGCTGCTGGCTGCCGAACTCGATCGTATCCGTGACGAGGCGCATCGAGTCTTCGGGCGAGAAGATGAACTCGTTCTGGGCGATGTACTCCTTGAGGATGTCGTTTTGCAGCGTGCCGCCCAGCGTTTCGCGGCCGATGCCGCGCTTCTCCGCCGCGGCGATGTACATCGCCCAGATCACGGCGGCGGGCGAGTTGATCGTCATGCTCGTCGTGATCTGGTCCACGGGAATGCCGCTGAACAGGATCTCCATGTCGGCGAGCGAGGAGACGGCGACGCCGCACTTGCCGAACTCGCCCAGTCCCCACTCGTCGTCGGTGTCGTAACCCATCAGCGTGGGCATGTCGAAGGCGACGGAGAGGCCCGTTTCGCCGTGATCGAGCAGGTAGCGGTAGCGGGCGTTCGTCTCCTCGGCCGAGCCGAAGCCGGCGAACATACGGATCGTCCAGGGTTTGCCGCGGTAGCCGGTTGGGTGCACGCCGCGCTTGTACGGGTACTCGCCCGGATCGCCCAGGTCGCACGTGTAGTCGAAGTCGGGCAAGTCCGTGGGGCCGTAGAGGCGCGCGATCGGGCGGCCTGAGGTCGTCACGAACGGACCAGGCGCTTCAGTGCCGCCGTTCCGTGCCGCTTCGTCGTTGGCCGCCCGCCGTGCCGCGAGGTCTTTGAGCGTGTTGGCGTCGTACAGCATCGGCATGAGACCTCCGGGCTTGGTCGCCAGATCGGGCGCAGGCGTACGATCCGGCCGTGGTTTCAGTATAGCAACGGGTTTCGAGAGGGCGGTATCATCACGTGGCCTCACCCCCTGGCCCCCTCTCCAGGGACTGGAGAGGGGGAATGGCGGAAGTTGTTTGGAGTGGCTGGGGCCAACCCTGCCCGCGTCGGGCCAGAGCGCAGCGCAACCGTCGGAGACTTCGCATGAGCGCAGCGCAAGGGTTGCAGATGGGCGCGCCGCGCCCATGGCAGACGGAGACTTCATATGCTGACGCGGCTTTCTTCAGATTGCCGCGCAGCGGCGATGTCGAATCAAAGCGGGGCTAGGCGACGGGTGGCAGATGTATGGCTGAGACGGCGGTGGGGCTGGCGGGCAGGCGGGCGCTGGTGCTGGGAGCCGGCACGGCGGCGGGGCGCGCGGCGGCGCTGGCGCTGGCCGAGGCGGGCGCCGATGTGGCCGTGGCGGCCGGCTCGCTCGACGGCGACGAAGTCATGGCGGTGCGCCGCGTGCGGCGGGCGGTCGAGGCCGCTGGGCGGCGCGCGGCGGAGTACGCCTTCGACCTGGCGCTCGGGCAGAACGTGCGCGTCTCCACGCGCCAGGTCGCGAAGGAGATGGGCGGACTCGACCTGCTGATCTACGCCGCCGATGCCTTCCTGCGTCGCCCGACGGAGAAGACCAGCGACGCCGAATGGACGCGTGTGCTCGGCGTGAACCTGAGCGGCGCCTTCTATGCCTGCCGCGCGGCGCTGGGCGAGATGGCCGCGCACGGCGGCCGCATCGTGCTGCTCAGCTCGGTGCTGGCCGAACGCGGCGAGGCGGAGAGCGCGGCCTACTGCGCGGCGAAGGCGGGCTTGACCGGGTTGGTGCGGGCGATCGCGCTGGAAGTGGCGGAGCGGGGCATCACGATCAATGCATTCGCGCTCAGCGCGCCGGGCGGAGGCGAAAGCGAAGCCGAACTGGCGGCGCTCGGCCGGCTAATCGTGCAACTTGCCTCCGATGCAGGCGCCACGACGACTGGAAACGTGCTACAGATCGGGAGTGCGGGTACGTCTGCCTTTCCAGCAGGCGGTCACCGATCTGAATAGCGGAGCGGGCATCGCGGCGAGGAGGAGCACAATGCCGGAGCTGGACTTCGAGACCATCCTCTATCAGAAGGAGCGCGGGCGGGCGCGGATCACGCTCAACCGACCGGAGAAGCTGAACGCGCTTTCCGTGACCTTGCAGCAGGAGCTGAACCAGGCGCTGAACGAGGCGGACAACGACACCGAGGTGCACTGCGTCATCCTCAAGGGCGCCGGACGCGCCTTCTCCGCCGGCTACGACCTGACCGGCGGCGCTCGCCGCTCGGCCACGGAGCCGCAGACGACCACCTACCGCGGCCGTACCTCGCTGGAAGACGACATCTGGCAGATGGAGCAGTCGCAGCGGCTGCGCATGCTCCTCTTCGATATGCACAAGCCGGTGATCGCGCAACTCCACGGCTACTGCCTGGCCGGCGGCACGGACGTGGCGTTGCTCTGCGACATGATCATCGCCGCGGAGGACGCGGTGATCGGCTTCCCGCCGGTGCGCTCGATGGGCCAGCCGCCGCACCACATGTGGACCTATCACGTCGGCCCGCAGTGGGCGAAGCGCATGCTGCTCACCGGCGACTCGATCAGCGGCGCCGATGCGGCCGCGATCGGCCTCGTGCTGCAGGCCGTGCCCGCGAACAAGCTCGACGAGGCGGTGGAGAGTCTTGCCGACAAGCTGGCGCTGATCGACACCGACCTGCTGGCGGCCAACAAGCGCACCTGCAATTTAGCGCTGGAGCTGATGGGCGCCCGCACGATGCAGCGCATCGCTACGGAGATGGACGGCCGCGCCCACCAGGCGCCGAGCGTGGCCGAGTTCAACAAGATCGCCCGCGAGAAGGGGCTGAAGCCCGCGCTGGAATGGCGCGACTCCAAGTTCGGGGACGGCCGCGCCAGCGCCGCCTACGTCGCCCGCAAAGAAGCGGCGACCGTCCGCTGACCCGCTGAGCCGCCGCCGCGACCGTGCGCTCACGCTTCCCCGCGGCATGGCTGCCGCGGGCTGCTGCCGTTTGCCCACAGCCTGCCGGGCGAGGCCGGCGCGCCACAGGCAGGGTCCACCCGGCGCTTTGCATCGCAAAGCGCCGTCGCTTTAAACCTGGATTTTGACACAGAAATAGAGGTGTATCAAAAGCTCGCGCCTGCGCTGGGCTGCGATGCCTTGTGAGCCAGCAGGGCGCTCTCCCTAGCCGCGACCATGGTCGCCTTAGCGGCGCTCGCCGACCGCGGCCGTATCGGTGACGAGCAGCTGCTGCAGCTCGGTCACGGCCGCGAGCCCGAGCTCGATCGCTTCATCAGCAGAGAGCTCCACGCCCGCTGCCCAGGCCGCGGCGAACGCCTCCTCGCCCAGGGCGACCCGCACCCGCTCGACCACTGCCTGCTCCGCCTCCTGCAAGCCGAACTGCTCCACCGCGAACCTGTTCCGCTGCACGGCGATGGCGGCCATCAGACGGGCACAGTCCGTGAGCAGACCACTCTGCTCCGCTGCTTGCGCCAGCACCCGCAGGACGAGCCGGTCAGACGGCGATCGGCTGATCCCGCGACGAGATTCGAGACACTGCGCACAGATGGATACCGCTGCTTTGGTGTTCCCCTGTTGCAGCATCGTCTGGCCAAGCGTGGCCAGCACCGGGCTGACGTCGACGCCGATGCGGCGGGTGCGACCGATACTGTCCTGCAGCAGCGTCTCCGCCAGGTGGAGATCGCCCTGCTGCAGCGCGATCACCGCCAGCATATGGAGTGCCCCCGCGATCAGAAACGCGGAGTCCCGCGCCTGCGCCAGTGCCAGCAGCTCGCTGAAACGCACCCGTGCCTGCTCGTACTGACCTTCGGCCAGGTCCACCATCGCCTGGGTGTGCAGGCCGAGCGGTTCCATCTCGAGCTGGCGGCCACAGCGCAGCGTCTCGTCGGCATACACCCGGGCTCCAGAGCGGTCGCCGGAGCGTAAGCAGGCCCCAACCAGCGCCGCGTTCGCCCACGTGAGCGCGAACAGTTCCCCGGCGGCCGCGGCGCGCGACCGACTCTCCTCGGCCAGCCGCCGCGCCGCAGCCAGATCGCCGGCGACGACCAACAGCCCGGCGAGGAACGCGAGTGCGGCGGCGTACGTGGCCGGAGTAGCCTGTTCGGGTCCCAGGCGCACGCATTGCTCCAGGAGCAGGCGCGCGGCCGCTCGGTCGCCGACCTCGCGTGTCAGGAAGCCCGCGCCGAACAGTGCCGCGGCGCGCGTTCGATCGGCATGGTGCGCCGCAGGCAGGGTCAACGCTGCCATGGTGGCCTGTCGCCCCTCGCCGAGCGCGTCACGGTGCCACCAGTAGTACCAGAGCGCCCCCGCCAGGCGGAGGGCTGCCCTGCCCTCGTCCGTTTCCGCGCAGCTCCAGGCCCGTACCATGCGCAGGTTGTCCAGCTCCGCGTCAAGGCGCCGGAGCCAGGGCTCTCGGTGGGCCTGTCGCAGGCGTGGCTCGAATGCCTCAGCCAGCGCCACGAAGAAGTCCGCGTGCCGGCGCCGAACAGTATCCGCTTCCGCGCTCGCTACCAGCTGCTCCGCGCCGTACTCACGCACGGTCTCCAGCATGCGGAAGCGCGGCTCGCCGTCCGGACCGTCCGACTGCTGCAGCAGACTGGCGTCGAGCAGCGCCGCCAGGCCATCGAACGTATCCACGCCGGGGTCGCCCGTGCTGTCGCAGATGGTCGCGGCGGCGTCGAGCGTGCAACCGCCCGCGAACACCGACAGCTGCCGGAAGAGCTGCTGCTCCGCGGGCGTGAGCAGGTCGTAGCTCCAGGCAATCGTGTCACGCAGCGTCTGCTGGCGCTGCGGCAGATCGCGTGGCCCACCCGTCAGCAGCATGAGGCGGGCGTCCAGCCGCGCGGCGATCGCCGCCGCTGAGAGGTGTCGGAGCCGGGCCGCGGCCAATTCCAGCGCGAGCGGCAGCCCGTCCAGGCGGTGGCAGATCTCGATCACAGCGGCGGCATTCGCCGTCGTAAGGGCGAAGTCTGGCCGCACATCCTGGGCCCGTTCCACCAAGAGCGCCACCGCGGGGGAGTGCGCCAACGCCTCCAGAGCTACGTCGGCCGGGTCCGGCTGCGCCAGCGGCGCGATCGGGACGGCGCGCTCGCCGCGCAGCCGCAGCGGTGCACGGCTCGTCACGAGTAGCGTGAGCTGGGGCGCGGCGCGCAGTAGCTGGGGGAGGAGCAGCGCGGCCGGCAGCAGGTGTTCGAAGTTGTCCAGCACCAGCAAGAGTGACCAAGTCCGCAGGGCAAGCGCGAGGCGCTCCGGCAGCGGCAGGTCGGGGGCGTCCCGCAAACCGAGTGCCCGCGCGATCGCCGCCGGGAGGAGCTCCGGGTCGCGCAACGGCGCCAGGTCCACGAAGACGACGTCGTCGAAGATCGTCGCGGCTAGCGCCGCGGCCACTTCCAACGCCAGCCGCGTCTTGCCGACGCCGCCTGCGCCCGTCAGCGTCACCAGGCGGCCGGAGGAGAGCAGCCGGGGAATCGTCGTACACTCGTCCGCCCGCCCCACGAGACGGGTCAGCGGTATGGGGAGGGTACCGGGCACTGGCGCTGGACGCGCCGGCAGCTGCACGAGCGAGGGCGGCACAGAGCGTGGCGCCGTGCCGCTTCGGGCCTCTGCCAAGAGCTCCCGCAGCAGCTCAGCGGTGACCGTCAGCCCACGGAGAGGGCCACGCTCGAAGGTGCGGAGCAACCCCTGCCCGCGGCAGACCGTCAGCAGCGCCTCGGCGGTGTCGGCGCTGGGGGTGACCTCCCCGCGTTCCCAGCGCTGCACCGTCGCCCGGCCAACGCCGATCAGCGCGGCCCAGCCGTCCTGGGTAACGCCGCGCGCCTGCCGTAGCCCGCGCAGGACGGTGCTCCAGTGCGGCGGAACGGGCGCAGGCTGCGCTGGGTGATTCATCGATGATGCGCCACTGGTGCCTCGACGGTGCCTCGCCACCGTGCCCTGATTCTACGGTATTGGCAGATGCCGGGGAGGCATCGAGAATGGCAGGTCCGCCAAGGAGGCGACGGTATGAACCGGTGGTGGATACCCGGCATGGGCGTGCTAGCCGTGGCAGTGGGGGTCATCGCGGCCCCGGCTGCGTTCCGAGCGGTTACGGGGCCGGCGCAGGCACAGACCGCCCCCAGCATCATCGGCTCGTGGCTCATCACCATCGCGCGGCCAGGCCTTGACCCCAACAGCCACCAGGTCGTCAGCTATACCGCTGACGGAATCGTGCTTGCCAGCCATCCTCCCATCTCGCCGCCCACCCCGCAGCAGGATCCGAACGCTACGCGCAGCTACAGCACCGCCGGCCAGGGCACCTGGGTTGCCGCCGGCGCTGGTCAGGTGCGCTACAAGTGGTTGGCGGTGCAGACCGACGAGGAGGGCAACTTTGCCGGCCTCATGCAGATTACGGGGACGGTGACGCTTGCAGGCGACGGCAACAGCACCAGCGAAGTCTTCCAGGTTCTCATCACAGGCGCTGATGGCACGGTCCTGTTTGACTCGCACGGGGATGCCGGCACGGTGCAGGGCACGCGGATTACGGTCTAGTACGGACTTTCAGAGAGGACAACACCTGAAACACCTGAAAGGAGCACGGAGCAATGATCTCCCTCACCACGCAGCACCCCACGCGGCGACAGGTTCGCCGGCTGGGCCTGGCTGGCGCAGCCCTCCTGCTGACGGCCGCCGCGACGACCGGGGTGGTCTGGCGCGTGCACAGTCCCACCAGCCACGCCGCAGTCCACAGGGACGCCAGCATCACCCAGCCAGGCGCGGTGCTGCCAGCTCGCACCAGTGACCGAGGTGTCAGCACGGCGGTGTCCCGCAGGACGGCCAGCGCAGCGCTGGTACCCCAAGTCTGGCTGGTGGGCACACCAGCGCAGGCCGCACAACTGCAACAGCAGCTCGCGGACGACGCGGCCACGCGGGCACAGGCCGGTGGGGGCGACCTCGCCGCCCAGCTAGTGACCGTGACGACGGCCGCAGAGGCGGACGCCGTGTTCCAAGATCTCAACACCGCGAACCTCGCCCGCGCAGCCGCCGGGCTGGCGCCGATTGCGCTGGTCGACCTGCGCTAAGGGAGTGGGGGTGATGGTGGCCCGCACGATGGGCGACCGAGGCGGTGATGCGTCACAGCAGCCTGCGTATACTACCTGACATGGCGCTGGAGCAGCAGGTGCAGTTTTGCACGACCCGCAACGGCGTCCGCATTGCCTACACCACCAACGGCCAGGACCGCCCCGTGGTGCGTGTGCTGGGCTGGCTCTCCCACCTGGGCGTTGACAGCACCGGCCCGTTCTGGGCGCCATGGGTCACGGCGCTGGGTCCCCAGTATCAGCTGGTGCGGCACGACGGCCGCGGCATGGGGCTCTCGGACCGCGAAGTGACTGACTGGTGTCTCCCAAACGGCCCCATTCTGGACGGCGCTGAAGCCGTCCAGGAGCGCCGTTGCCTGCGCGTCGGCCGCCGTTTCACAGCTCGTCTGAGAATCAAAGTCTCAATACCCGCTTGCCTCGACGGATTTGGATACGACGCAGCGAGTCACCTGTGGCATGCACGATGCGGCTTCGGGACAGGTCACTGCGCGCTACTGCGGAATCTGCAGCTCGCCGGAGATCTGCGGGCGGCTGGCCGGGCAGATCGCCACGTCGAAGAGGTCGCCCCAGAAGGCGTCGATCAGGTCGCCCGGCCCTTCGTCCTCCGCCTCCCAGATCAGCACTACCTGCGGTGTGCCGTTCACCCAGTACTCACCGAGCACGTTCATGCGCGGCGGGAAGCTGAAGCCCAGGCGGCGCATGTACGCCTGCATGCCCTGCTCAGTCGTCGTGCCCTCTTTAAAGGTGAGATAGGCGACGTAGAGCGGCACATCTCGGCTCCGCTGGCTGAAGGTTCGCCCGTTGGCGACGGTCGCCGCTAGCCTGTTTGCTCGGCGGGTGGAGCGGCGCGGGCGCGACGCAGCCGCCAGCGGTCCACCCCAACGCCGATCAGGAAGCCGACGGCGCCCAGGATCGGCGCGACGATGCTGTTGAGCGGGTCGCCCGTCTGCTCCCAGCGGTTGAAGATAGCGAAGTAGAACAGCGTGAGCAGCGCGCCCGCCGCCGGCGGCACGATCAGGCGCGGCAGATCGTGCTTGTCGGGAACCATGCGCCACCCCGCTCGCGCGGCCATGCTGCCCGCGCGGCGGCATCGTAGCACCGGCCTGCACGCCGGACAAGCGGGACGGCGGGTGACGCGCCGGCGCGCGTGGAGTACGATCGAGCCTCTGGCCCGCGGCGACGATCTGAGGCGGCAGACGCATGACCACCCGGCTAGACCTTGAGGTAGACGGCGCGCTCGCCCGGCTCACGCTGGCCGCCGGCGACGGCGAGAACCGCATCGAGTGGCAGACCATCTCCGAGCTGCAGTCGCTCTGCACCGCGCTCGCCGAGATGCCCGAGCTGCGGGCGCTGATCGTGCAGGGCGAGGGCGGCAACTTCTGCCGCGGCTGGAGCGCGTCGTTGCTCGCGGACGCCGCCGCGCCGCCCGAGTTGCGGGCCGCGCCAGGCGATCCGTTCGGCTGCCTGGCGGAGCTGCCGCTGCCTGTGATCGCGGCGATCGAGGGCGACTGCCTGAGCGCTGGCCTGGAGCTGGCGCTGGCCTGCGATCTGCGCGTGGCCGCGGGCACGGCGCGCTTCGCTCTGCCGGAGTCGGAGTTCGGCCTGATCCCGCTCGCCGGCGGCACGCAGCGGCTGCCGCGGCTCGTCGGCCACGGGCGGGCGCTGGCGATGGTCCTGCTCGGCCAGACGATCGACGGCGTCACGGCCGAGGCCTGGGGCCTGGTCAACGCGCTGGCCGGCGAAGGCGGCGCCCTGGCGCAGGCCGAGCGGCTCGCGGCCACGATCGCGGCGCGCGGCCCGATCGCCGAGCGCTTCGCCAAGGAGGCGGTGCAGAACGGCAGCGATCTGCCGCTCACGCGGGCGCTGCGCTACGAGCTGGACCTGACCGTGCTCCTGCAAACGACGGAAGATCGCGCCGAGGGCGTACGCGCCTTCACCGAGAAGCGCCCGCCCGAATTTCATGGCCGCTGAGGGCGCTGCCCCTCGATACCGTCGCATCGCGCTACCGCGCCCGATTCGCTAGGATCGGGCCACACGGCGGGCCGCGGCCCCGCGTGACGGCCGCCGCAGACAGCGCCCTGAATCTGTTCTGTATGTTCTGTGATGGAGGGACGATGCAGGTCATCATCGATGGCGAAGAGGCCTGGTCGCTGATGACGACCATGGTCTCGCAAATGATCGACAAGGCCGGCCTCTCCGGCGACGGCAAGACCAGGCTGCGCCGCTGGCGCACCGACCGCGCCGAGGGCACGCCGGCCATGAACGAGCTGACCGTCTCGCTCAACGAGGCGCTGGGCAGCACGATGGACGAAAAGACCTACCGCCTGCTGCGCCGCAAGGGCGGCTATGTGCCCAGCCACGATTGACGAACACGCCGGAGTGGTACGCGCATGAAAGTGGAACTGGACGCCGATGAAGTCTGGGGGCTGCTCTCCGTCGTCACCAGGGCCGTGATCGACGAGACGGACCTCTCGGATGAGGACCGCGCCGCCCTGCGCCGCTGGCGCAGCAGCGAGATGCGCCAGGGCAGCGAGCCGATGAAGGCGCTGGTGGCGAAGCTGAACGGCGACCTGGAGCGGGTGCAGCGCACGCGCGAGCGCAGCCCGATCCAGAAGCACGACTGGGTGTAGCGGCAGCGCCGAGGCGGGCATGGTGATGGCGAACGGCGGCGCGGAGCGCGACGACCTGGTGCTGTTTGAAAAGGATGGCGGCATCGCCTGGCTGACGCTCAACCGGCCGGAGGCGCTGAACGCCGTCAACCTCGCCATGCGCGACCAGCTCTGGACGCTGCTGCTGGCCGTGCGCGACGACCCGGAGATCGGCTGCCTGGTCATCCGGGGCAATGGCGAGAAGGCGTTCTGCGCCGGCGCCGACGTGAAGGAGTTCGGCACCGCGCCCTCGTATCTGGCCGCGCGCGACGCGCGGCTGCAGCGCGACCTCTGGGGGCTGATGCTCTCGCTGGAGAAGCCCCTGATTGCCGCCGTGCACGGCTGGGCGCTGGGCGCGGGCTGCGAAATGAGCCTGCTCTGCGATCTGCGTCTCGCCGCGGAAGACGCGCGCTTCGGCCTGCCCGAGGTGAACCTCGGCTACATCCCGTCTGCAGGCGGCACGCAGACGTTGCCGCGCCACATGCCGCGCGGCGTGGCGCTGGGCATGATCATGACCGGCGAGCCGATCGACGCGCGGCAGGCGCTGGCGCTGGGTATGGTGCACGACGTCGTGCCGCGCCCGCGGCTGTATGACGAAGCCCGCGCCCTTGCCGAGCGGCTGCTCTCCCGGCCGGCGTTCGCGGTGCGGTTGGCGCGCGAGGCGCTGCGCGCCGCCATGGATCTGCCGCTGGCGCAGGGACTGTCCGTCTCGCACCGGCTCGGCCAGCGCACGCTGCACGCCGTCGGTCCGGACCGCGCCGCCGCGCTCGCCGGCTGGAGCCCGGCCCATGGCTGAGGATCTGCCGTCAACTTCGCCGGCCGCGCCGCCGGAGGTTGCTCCGGCGGGCTCGACCGGGCTGCTGCGGCGCTGGCTGCCGCGGCTGGGGGTGGCCGCCATCGCCCTGGCCGCTGCGGCCCTGGTCTGGTCGTGCTTCGGCCACGACGACCGCTCGGTCTATTCGGCTCCGATCGCGCGCCTCGCCTCGGCGAGCGCGGGCGTGACCTATCTGCCACGCGGCCACCTCTACATCATCGCCCAGCCGGACGGCTCGCTGCTGGCGCTGGACGAGGTGCTGCCGGCGCCGCCCGCGGGTGCGGACACGTGCGCGGTGCAGTGGCGGCCCGATCTCGCCGGCGGCGTCTTTCAGGCCCGGCCCGAGTGCGGCGCCGCGGCGTTCACCCGCGATGGCACGGCGCAGGGCGGCGGCGCGCCCTTGCTGCATCACGCGCTGCGGCTTTCAGGAAAGAACGCCATCGTGGACCTCAGGCGGTGTACACCGGCTTTGGGCGGTGCGGCGCGTTCCTGCGCCGCGTTGCGGGCGGGCGGCGGCTCATAGCCACTGTGCGGCGGCGGTCGGCCCTCATCCTCTCCTGTCTCCTGCCCCCAATTTGCAACATCGCGCGAAGCGCGATCTGGGATGAGGGAAGGAGACGATCTGGCGCCGGGCGTTCCGATCTTCAAACGGTTACCCCGGCAGCGTCCGATTCCTGCACCGCCGGATCGCCCCTACTCCCAGGATTGGGAGAAGGGGGACGGGGGGATGAGGGCCGAAACCGCTTCTCTCTGCGCGGCGTGCGCGGTATCTTCATCTGCGCGGACAGCGTGCGCATCACTACATCGCCGACATCTCGCCCAGACAGCGGCCGCCGCGTCGCCGGGGCCGGGGAGGCAGCATGAACACCGCGGAGTTCCTGCAAATCAGCTCGTTCGTCGTGCCGGACCGCGAGGCGCTGGTCTGCGGCGACACGCGCATCACCTACACGGAGATGGTGGAGCGCACCAACAAGCTCGCCAACGCCCTGGCCGCCCGCGGCCTCTCGCGCGGGGACAAGCTGGCGGTGATGGCGGTCAACTCCGCCGAGTACGTCGAGGCCTACTACGCCTGCGCCAAGCTCGGCGTCACCTTCGTGCCGCTCAACTACCGCGCCAAGGACGAGGAGCTGACCTACATGGTCAACACCTCCGAGGCGTCGGTCTTGTTCGTGGGCGAGCGCTACCTCGAGCTGCTGGGGCGTATCCGCGGCGGGCTGAGCGGCCTCAAGCACGTCTTCTGCATCGAGAAGCCGGTTGCGGGCATGCAGAGCTACGCCGAGCTGCTCGAGTCCGGCTCGCCCGACGATCTCTACACCGAGATCGACGACAACGACCCGACGATCCTGATCTTCACCAGCGGCACCACGGCGCTGCCCAAGGGCGTGGTGCTCACCTACCTCACGCTCACCGCCTACGTGACCAACACGATGGAGCCGGCGATGCCGGAGATCCACGACAAGACGATGGTTACGGTGCCACTGTTCCACATCGCCGGCGCCACGGCGATGATGTCCTCGATCTGGGGCGGGCGCACGCTGGTGATCCTGCCGCAGTTCGAGCCGGAGCTGTGGCTCCGGACCGTGCAGCAGGAGGGCGTCACGCACGCCTTCGTCGTGCCCACGATGCTGAAGCGCATCATGGAGCACCCGAAGTTCAAGGACTACGACATCAGCTCGCTCAAGCTGATCACCTACGGCGCCGCGCCGATGCCCTACGAGGTCGTGCGCCGCGCCGTCGAAACGTTCGACTGCGGCCTGATGAACGCCTACGGCCAGACGGAGAGCACCTCCTCGCTCACCTACCTGGGCCCCGATGACCACGACATCAAGGGCCTCTCGGACGCAGAGAAGGAGAAGAAGTTGCACCGCCTGCGCTCCGTGGGCCGGCCGATGGACGACATCGAGCTGGCGATCATGGACGAGCGCAACCAGATGCTGGGCATGGGCGAAGAGGGCGAGATCTGCGTCTCCGGCGCCCGTGTGATGCGCGAGTACTTCAAGCAGGAAGAGGCCACGCACTCGGCGATCATCGACAACTGGCTGCACACCGGCGATGTGGGCTACCTGGACGACGAGCGCTACCTCTTTATCACCGGCCGCAAGAAAGACCTGATCATCCGCGGTGGCGAGAACATTTCGTCGGGCGAGATCGAGGCGGTGCTGGAAGAGTACCCGGCAATCGAGGAAGCGGCCGTGATCGGCGTGCCCGACGTCGAGTGGGGCGAAGAGGTCAAGGCCGTCGTCGTGCTGAAGAACGGCCAGAGCGCCACCGGCGATGATCTGCGCGGCTACGCCCGCTCGCGGCTGGCCAGCTACAAGACGCCGCGCTACATCGCTTTCGTGAACGAGCTGCCGCGCAACGCCCTGGGCAAGGTCTTGAAGACGGAGATCCGCAAGCAGCACGGCGGCCCGGACGAACGCTAGGGTTCAGGGAACAGGGAACAGGGAATAGAAAAGTCGGCCCTCCACCCCCTCAAAGGACCCTCCGCAGCTTCCCCCTCTCCATCCGAGATCGCGCTCCGCGCGATGGAAAGCCCTGGAGAGGGGGCCAGGGGGTGAGGCCACGCGAGCGTGATCATGGCTGATGAACCGAGACAGGCAGACGAGCGTTCGCCGTCGCCGGCCACGCCGGAACGTGAGCAGCGTGGGCTGCGCCTCAACGGGCTGGCCGCGGGCGCGGTGATCGCGTTGCTGGCGGGCGGCACGGCGGTCGCCGCCGCGGTCAAGAACGACGGCGTCGCCGAGAACACGCCGCACCGCATCTTCGAATGGAACATCGTCGGCGGCTGGGTGATCTACCTCTTCCTGGCCGCGCTCGTCTCCGTGCTGCTCTACGTGCCCTACCGGCGCATCCGCCTCTACCGCATCGGCCGCAAAGACCTGCGCACCAACGCGATCGCCCGCCGGCTGAGAAACGCCTTCGCCCGCGGCGCCTCCTCGCAGCGCGTGCTGCGCGACCCCTACGCCGCCGTCTTCCACACCTGCATCTACTCCAGCATCGTCGCCCTGTTCATCGTCACCAACCTGATCCTGATCGATCACGAGATCTGGGTGCCGATCTCCGGCGAGTCGTTCCTGCGCGGGCAGTTCTACCTCGGCTACAAGCTGTTCGGCGACCTCTTCGGCCTGATCGGCCTGCTCGGCGTGGGCATGGCCTTCTGGCGGCGCTACCTCTCCAAGAAGCCGCGCCTGCAGTGGGATATGCGCCCGGAGGACCAGGCGATCCTCGGCCTGCTCGGCTTCATCCTGCTCACCGGCATCCTGCAGCAGGGCTTCCGCATCGGCGCCACGGAGCTGCGCAACGGCCATGGCGCCTGGTCGCACTGGGCGCCGGCCGGCTGGGCCGTGGGCAAGATCATGAACGGGCTCGGCGCCAGCGTCGACCTGGAGGAGAACCTGCACCGGCTCTCCTGGTGGACGCACATGCCCGCGGCCTTCTTGTGGCTGGGGCTGATCGCCTGGACCAAGCTCGGCCACATCTTCTTGGCGCCGACGAACGGCTTCTTCAAGACGCTGCAGCCGTACGGCCGGCTCAGCTACCCGGCCAACCTGCTGGACGAGAACGCTGAGCTGGCCGAGGACGCGACCTTCGGCGCGGCCAAGCTGCAAGACCTGAGCTGGAAGCAGCTCTTCGAGACGGACGTCTGCGTGCGTTGCGGGCGCTGTTCGGACAACTGTCCTTCGCATATCGCCGGGCAACCGCTCTCGCCCATGTCGATCGTGCAGAACCTGCGCAACTACATGAGCGAGTTCGGGCCGGGCATCGCCGGTGCGCTGGAGCACGGCCAGAAGCCGCCGGAACCGGCGAGGGCGCTGGTCGGCGAGACGATCGCCGAGGAGCAGCTCTGGGCCTGCCGCACCTGCGGTGCCTGCATGGAGGCCTGCCCCGTCTTCATCGAGCACGTGCCCACGATCGTCGATTTCCGCCGCCATCTCGTCATGGACCGGGGCTCGATTCCCGCCACGGCGCAGGCCGCCTTGCAGAACATCGAGCAGCGCGGCCACCCCTGGCGCGGCACGCAGCTCCAGCGCACGACCTGGATGGAGAACATGCAGGTGCCCGAGTATACGGGTGAGCAGGAGTATCTCTACTGGGTCGGCTGCACCGGCGCGCTGGTGGATCGCAACGTGCCGATCACGCAGGCGATCATCCGTCTGCTCATGGACGCGGGCGTGGACTTCGGCGTGCTCGGCGCACAGGAGACCTGCAACGGCGACCCGGCGCGGCGGCTGGGCAACGAGTTCTTGTTCCAGATGCAGGTGCAGGCCAACGGCGAGCTGTTCAAGGCGCTGAACGTCAAGAAAGTGATCACGCACTGTCCGCACTGCTTCAACACGTTCAGGAACGAGTACCCGGACTACGGCGTGCAGCTCGAGGTCACACACCACTCGCAGTTCCTGCAAGAGCTGATCGCGCAGGGCAAGCTGAAGCCGAAGAACGCCTTCGGCCAGCGCGTCACCTTCCACGATTCCTGCTATCTCGGCCGCCACAACGGCGTTTACGAGGCGCCGCGTCAGGTCCTCGAAGCGATTCCGGAGCTGGAGCTGGTGGAGATGCCGCGCAACCGGCAGCAGGGCTACTGCTGCGGCGCGGGCGGCGGCATGATCTGGCTTGAAGAACACAAGGGCCGGCGCGTCAACCAGGTGCGGGCGGAAGAGGCGATCGCCACCGGCGCCGACGTGGTGGCCGTGGCCTGCCCCTTCTGCATCCAGATGTTCGAGGACGCGATCCCCGCCGTGCAGCCGGAAGAGAGCGGCCGCCTCAAGGCGATGGAGATCTCGGAGCTGCTCGAGGTCGCGGTCAAAGAGCCGGCGGCGGGCGACTGAGGGCCGGCGCCCTTCAGCGCAGCAAATCGAACGCGAGCGCCGTGAAGCCGAACGCGGCGAAGTCGCTGTCGAAGGAAAACGCGTAGGTCAACCCCGGCCGCTCCATGACGGCGAAGTTGATCGCGTCGGTCAGGGTGAAGAGGTGATCGTCGTATCGTTCGATGATCACCCGAGCCCGCGCCTCGTCACTGTCGGTGACAGGAACGATGGTGGTGTTGGCACTCGCCTCGATGCGGCGGAGCAGATCGGCGCCGCCACGAGTATTGCGGAGGCGATTGATGACCAACGCATGGGCCTCGGCGAGAATATAGCGCGTGGTAAACATGGTGGCGTTGCGGCGAACGAGCGATGTGAGCATCGCCTGGGCGGTGCGGTGGTTCGCGTCGCGTTCCGCTGATACGGCATAGTAGGCTGAGCTATCGACGAACACCCGCCGTGGATGTGGCTCTCCACGTGGGTTCATGTGGTTTTCGGCATGTAGGCCTCGGCCAGGTACTTGTGCTTGTTAGCCGAAACGTCAGTTGGCCCTTCAGGATCCTTGAACATTCCGATGATCGACAGGATGGCGTCTTGTGAGGCGTGCTCATCATCGCGTTTGCGCCGCCGGCCACGCCCGCGCGCTGGCGTGGGCTTCGGCGCCGGCGAGAGCACGGCGAGTGCGACGCCGTTTTCGGTCAGAAGGCAGCGCTCGCCGCTTCGCAGGCTGCCATCCGTTTCAGCGACGGCGCCCGGTGCGATGACGGTTGCGGTGCAGATCGAGGTCGGTCACGTTGCGCTCGCGGCCGGTGCCCGGCACGCCGGCATCGCCGAAGGGCGTGCGCAACGGTTCGTGGTGCCGGCCGGGCATCACGCCCGGCTGGTGCGTCGGGCCGTCCGGCAGTTCGTAGCCGGGCTCGTCGAACAGGCGGTACGGCCCGGCGCCGCGTCCGCCCGCGACGCTGGGCCGCATGGTCGTGACCGCGGGCGTCGGTGAAGCTGCACGGGGCGTCATCGCACCTTCCTCGTACATGCCGCACGATCGTGCACGCACCCGGCGGGACCGGTCCGGTCAGGCGGGCGTCGTGCTCTCAGCGGCCCGCGAGACGAGCAGCAGCACAGCGCAATCCGTGAGCGCCTCGTGGCGGTGCGGCAACTTCCCGTCGAGCACGACCATCTCGCCCGACAGGAGGTCGATCGGGTGGCCCGCGGTGTGCAGCCGCATCCGTCCCTCCAGGCACTGCAGCGTCACCGGTCCTTCGGCGTGGTGCTCCTGCACGATCGCGCCCGCCTTCATCAGCGACAGAACGACCGAGAGGCCGCCTTCTTTGGCCAGTGTCCGGGCCAGGCGGTTGCTCTTTTGCCAGCCGGGCTCCTTCCGCAGCCGGGCGATCTCGTTGCCGAAACGCAGCACACGCACCGGCAGCTCAAGCGGCCCGTGCTCGCGTACGTAGGCCGGCACACGCTCTGACATGGCAACACACTCCTCGATCGGTGACCCAATCCGCCGATATCCAATCGCGACATGATATGCCGATGGGCCCTCCGTCTGTCTGTCGGGCAGATCCAGACAGCGCAGTCCGCCTTAGCCCGCTTGCCGGGGCTGGCCGTCCGGCGCACTGTATATCTCGCGACGATACCAATGCCTCGCTCGCGCATAGCCCTGAGGTCATGCGATGCCTGATCAACCAGACGCCCCACGCTCACCCCGATCGGACGACGTGCGTACCAATCTGGAACGCCAGCGGCGCGCCTCGGAGGCGAGGCGGCGCCGCGCGAGGCCGGTCGGCTCCGGCGAGCTGAACCCCGGCGGCGGCGAGTATCTGGTGGAGCTTCCGCGCGGTCCGGGCGGCACCGGCAGCGCGATCGGCGACGGCAAGGATGACAGCATGACCACGATCATGGTTCCCGTTGACGGATCTGAGACGGCGGCCGCCGCGGTGCCCGTGGCGCGCTGGCTGGCGAGCGGGCTGCACGCCGAAGTTGTGCTGCTCTGTGTTGGCCCCGACCCCGAGACCAGGGGACAGGCCCGCGACGAAGATCAGGCGCTCGAGCGCGTCCTGGCCGCTGCGAGCGCGAAGCTGACCGGGATCTTGGTGCGCCGCCGCATCCAGCTCGCCAACGATCCCGCGGCCGGCATCCTCGAAGCCGCGCGCGCAGAGCACCCCGACCTGATCGTGATGTCGACCCACGGCCGCACCGGCTGGGCCGGCTTCACGCGGCGCAGCGTGGCGGCCGAGGTCGTGCGGGCCGGCATCGCGCCGGTGACGCTCATTCTGCCGGCGGCGCGCGCCTCCACCTGAGGATGAGCCGGCTTTCCATCCGCCGGCCATATCCTGAACTGCGCGACCGTTCCGCAGTGCCGGCTGAAGTGTGAGGACGTTTCGCCATGGCCGTTCAACCCCTGACCCGCATCCTGCTGCCGGACAGCACGCCCGTCGAGTCGCTCGATGCCTACCTTGCCCGCGGCGGCGGCGCGGCCTTCGCACGGGCGCAGCAGCTCGGCCCCGACGCCGTGATCGCGGAGCTGCGGCGAGCCGGCCTGCGCGGCCGCGGCGGCGCCGGCTTCCCGACGGCGACGAAGTGGGCGGGCGTGCACAACGATCCGGCGACGACGCGCTACGTCTGTGCCAACGGCGCCGAGGGCGAGCCGGGCACGTTCAAGGACCGCTACCTGCTGCGCATGAATCCGTACCAGGTGATCGAAGGGCTGGCGATCGCGCGCTTCGCACTGAGCGCGCGCACGGCCTACCTCTGCACCAAGCGGCAGTTCGAGCCGGAAGTGGCGGCGCTGGAGCGGGCGCTTGCCGAGCTGCGCGAGCGCACGACGCTGGTCGGAGCGATCGAGCTGGTGCTCGGCCCGGATGAATACCTCTTCGGTGAGGAGAAGGCGCTGCTGGAGGTGATCGAGGGCGGGTTGCCGTTACCGCGGGTCTTCCCGCCGCGCCTGCACGGCCTGTTCAGCGGCGCGTACGGCGGCCCGAGCGACACGCTCGCCCACCCGACGGTGGTGAACAACGTGGAGACGCTGGCGCACGTGACGCAGATCCTGCGCAACGGCGCGGACTGGTTCCGCGGCATCGGCAGCGCCGACACGCCGGGCACGATGATCTTCACGATCTCGGGCGACGTGCAGCGCCCGCAGATCGTCGAGCTGCCGCTGGGGCAGACGCTGGGCTACCTGCTGTTCGAGCTGGCCGGCGGGCCAGCGCCCGGCCGCCGGCTCAAGGCGGTGCTGCCCGGCGCCGGCGCGGTGCTGACGCCGCCACAGTGGGATACGCCGCTCTCGTTCGACAGCATGCGCGCCGCGGGCTCGGGCCTCGGCTCGGGCGGCTTCGTGGCCTACGACGACAGCGCCTGCATGGTGCAGGTGCTCTACGCCTTCTCGCGCTTCCTCTACGTCGAGTCGTGCAACCAGTGCCCGCCGTGCAAGACCGGCTCGCGCTGGATCACCGAGCGGCTGGAGCGGCTGCTGGCCGGCGAGGCCGAGGCGCACGATCTCGACGAGATCCACGCGGCCTCGACCTGGGTGACGAACGCCGCCCGCTGCTTCCTCGCCTCGGAGGAGGCGATCGTCACGGCCGCGATGCTGGCGGCCTTTCCCGAAGAGTTCCAGGCGCACCTGGAGCGCCGCTGCGCCCTGCGCCACGAGATCGCGATCCCCAAGATGACCGCCTATCTGCCGGAAGGCGGCTTCCGCTTCGACGAGAACTACGTGCACAAGCAGCCGGACTGGTCGTACGGCGCCAGGTAGCGTGCAGCGGCCGCGGATGGCGTCTAAGCGGGCGGCGGGCGATGATTATGGAAGTAATCCGCTTCCATCGCCTGCCGCCGTTTGCGCGCCGGGCCGCCGCGGCATGGGCGACGGTCTCCACACTGCGAGGAAGCACTCAGGAGGACCTGACTCGTGAACATCATCGTATGCGTCAAGCAGGTACCCGACCCCGAGACACCGGCCGCGGCGTTCAAGGTGGACGCCGCGACCAACAAGGTCGTGCCCGCGCAGGGCGTGGCGCCGGTGATCAGCCCCTTCGACGCGCAGGCGGTGGAGGCGGCGCTGCGCATCAAGGACGTGCAGGGCGAAGGCAAGATCACCGTGCTTTCGATGGGCCAGGCCAGCGCCCGCGACGCGATCAAGCACGGCCTGGCGATGGGCGCCGATGAGGGCGTGCTCGTCTCCGACCCCGCGCTCGAGGACGCCGACGCGTTCGTCACCGCGAAGGTGCTGGCCGCGGCGATCCAGAAGATCGGCGACTATCAGCTGATCATCACCGGCCGCCAGGCGGCGGACTGGGACCAGGGCGTCGTGCCCTCCGGCATCGCCGAGATCCTCGGCCTGCCCGCGCTCACCGTGACCAAGAGCGTGACGGCGACGAACGGCGGCGTCAAGGTCGAGCGGGTATTGCAGGACGGCTTTGAGACGGTGGAAAGCTCGCTGCCGGCGGTGGTCACGGTCAGCAACGAGCTGGGCGACCCGCGCTACCCGCAGCTGCGCCAGATCATGATGGCCGCCCGCAAACAGGTCACGACCTACACGCCGGCGGACCTGGGCCTCGGCGCCGCCGATCTGCAGCCGCGCCTGAAGCTGGAGAAGCTATTCGTGCCCGTGAACGACTCGAAGGTCGAGATCATCGAGGGCGACACGCCGGCCGAGCAGGCCGTGAACCTGGCGCGCAAGCTGCGCGAGGCGAAGCTGATCTAGCGCCGCGGCCAACGGGCCATGCGCAACGCAGAATTCGACGAGGAACAACGACAGATGGCGAACGAAAACGGGGTGCTGGTCGTCGGGGAGATTCATGAGGGCGCCGTCTCCGGCACGACGGCCGAGATGCTCGGCCTGGCGCACCGGCTGGTCGAGGGCGGCCTGGGCGGCAAGGTCGCGGTGGCGCTGCTGGGCAGCGGCGTCTCCGGCCATGCCGGCGAAACCGGCCCGCTCGGCGCGGACACGGTCTACGTGGCCGACGACGCGGGCCTGGCGCCCTATCAGAACGACGCCTGGCTGCCGGTGGTCGAGGGCATCGTCAGGCAGGCGAACCCGGCGCTGGTGCTGCTGGCGCAGTCGAGCATCGGCCGCGACCTGGCGCCGCGCCTGGCCTTCCGCCTCGATACCGGCGTCTCGATGGACACGGTCGAGGTCAGCGTGGAGGGCGGCGTGCCGCACCTGACCCGCGCCGCCTACGGCGGCAACGCGCGCGCCGTGCTCTCGCCCGTGAAGCTGCCGGTGGTCGCCACGATCAAGGCGAAGTCGCAGGAGCCGCTGGAGCCGGCGGCCGGCCGCGCGGCCGAGGTCGTGAACGTGGCTGTTTCCGGCCAGAACGTGCGCACGAAGGTGCTGGGCCAGGAGAAGGCGAAGGCCGAGGGCGTGCGGCTGGAGGACGCCGATGTCGTCGTCAGCGGCGGGCGCGGCCTGGGCTCGCCGGACGGCTTCCAGGTGATCGAGCAGCTTGCGGCCGTGCTGGGCGGCGCCGCGGGCGCCAGCCGCGCCGCCTGCGACCTGGGCTGGTATCCGCCCTCGAAGCAGGTTGGCCTCACGGGCACGACGGTGAGCCCGGACCTCTACATCGCCGTGGCGATCTCCGGCGCCAGCCAGCACATGGCGGGTATGTCCGGCTCGAAGAACATCGTGGCGATCAACAAGGACCCGGACGCCAATATGGTCAAGGTGGCGCGCTTCGCCGTGGTCGCCGACTACAAGCAGGTGATGCCGCCGCTGATCGAAGAGGTGAAGAAGCTGAAGAGCTGAGGCGCGGCGTGGGCCTGCACTCCCCCGCCCCTTTCTCCCACACGCTTGTCGCCACTGGTGGATCTCCAGGCATCTATGTATGGGCGAGCGGGGCGATCCTCGGCTCTGGCCCGGTTGACAGATGCCGCGCCGCGGGGGAACAATCGCGCAACCTTCACCCGCCGGAAGGAGCGCGGTCATGCAGGTAAGCGGCCAGCGAGCGGCCGGCGCCCCCCCTCTCGTCCGGTTTTGGCGCTCGCGCCGCGCGGGCAGGCGCGCCGCTCTGCTGCTGGCAATGCTGCTCGCCACGCTGCCGTTTGCCGGCCGCCCAGACAGGCTCTCGGCGCAGGGCGGGGCCGTCGCGCTCTCGCCGGAGGAGGCGGTCACCCGCCTGGCGCCGTACCTGCTCACCCGCGTCGATCTCGCCGCCGACTACACGCCGGGGAGCGTCTCGGCGGCCACGGCGGTGACCTTCGGCTTCGATCGCGCCGATCCCCTCTCCGCCTTCCAACAGAACACGAGCGCCGGCCTGATCGTCTTGCTTCAGCAGCCGCTCTCCGCTGCCGATCTGCTGGCGCCGCTCTCGCCGGACGCGCTGCTGCTGTATCTGATGCGTGACGCCGATGCCGCGCGCGAGTTCGTCCGCGGCGCCGCCTATTCGCCGAACTCGGGCGGCGCCGGCGTCGACGCCGTCGACCTGGGGCTGAAGCTGGGCGATGCGACGATGACCTGGCGCGGCAAGATGGCTCTCGGCCTGTTCGGCAGGTCGGCGTACTACCTGGTGCGCTGGCAGCAGGGCCGGATCGGCTTTGAATTCGACGTCAGCCTCGATCCCACGAAGATCACGCCGGAGCAGGTTGCCGCGCTGGCGCTGCAGATCGGGCGCCGGGAAACCGCAGTGCCGCCGCCGGACTTCGCTTCGCCCACCGTGCCGCCGCCCGCGAGCGAAGCGGAGCGTGCCGCCGCGCTCCAGCAGCTCGTGGCGCTCGATCTTCCCGCAGGGCAAGCGCCCGCGGGCTACGAGCCTCCCGACCGCGGTGTTACCTCGGTTGCGAACCTCGTAGCGCGCAACCTGGATACGCCGGATATCCTCCAGCGTGTCGACGGGCAGTGGAAGCGGCTGATCGAGACGAACCAATCGTTTGACGCCGCCACGTCGCCGGCGCAAATCACGATCGACACCGCGTACGATGCCGATCCGGCGAGCGCCATCGTGGACGGGCAGGACATTATCCTGGCGAAAGGCGAGGCGATTACCTACCTCGATTCGCCGCTCATGCTGGGCGACTTCACGCTCGCCTTCCGCACCGGCTACGACAGCCCCTCCGGCCGCGTGACCGAAAACCTGTCGCTCGAGTGGACGCACGGGCCGCTGCTGTTCGGGGTAAACATGTCCGGCCCGCCCGGTTCGACGAAACTGGACGACGTGCTCGCCTTCGCGCGGGCAGAGGAGGCGCAGTACCAGGCGAGCCCCCTGGCCGCGCAGCCGCCCGCGTCCGCTCACGCGGCTCGGCCGCTTGCCTTCGCTGCCGGCGCAGGACGTTCCCCGGCCTTCCCGTAGCCGTTAGCCTGCGTCTCTGAGCGCCGGCGCGAGCCCGCTACCGTCTCTGCCGACGCGCACCCCTTTAATCGCCGGTGTTCACCGTGCCGCGCGGCTCCAATAGCAAGACCTGCGCTTCCGCCGCCGCGAACGGCTGATGCTCCACGCCGCGCGGCACCACAAACAGCTCACCGGCGCTGAGCGCGATCTCGTGATCGCGCAGGCGAATGGTTAGCGCACCGCCCAAGACCAGGAACAGCTCATCGGTCTGCGTGTGTGTATGCCAGAGGAACTCCCCGCGGACTTTTGCCAGCTTGACCTCGCAGTCGTTCAACGTGGCCACGGTATGCGGCGACCAGAGCTGTTCGATGGTTGCCAGCTGGGCCGCAAGGCTGATCTTCGCCATGACCGCCTTCCCCTCCGCTTGAACACAACAAAATGACCTCTCCCAGCGGGGAGAGGTCATTGCGCCCGGCTCTGCTCAGCGAGTATAGCACGGGCCGGCACTGCGGCCGTGTCGATGCCGCCGCGGATCCGAGCGTCGCGCAAGCGGCGCCGGAATGGCCGATCGTTGCGCGCGGCGTCGCCGGAATTTGAGCGGCAGTGTGGCGCAGTTCACACGGCCCGCGTCGGCGCGCTCATGCCGGCGTGAATCCACCCGCGGCTACGCTGAGGTCACCGCCGCGACAGCGCAGCGGCAACGACGAACACAACGGCCCGTACCCGGCCGTGAACACAGGGAGGATCCACCTATGCGCAAACTGTTCGCAGTCGCATTCCTCGCAGCGGTCTGCAGCCTGGCGATCGGCATGCTAGGCCAGCGCGGCGCCAGCGCCCGCGGCTTCATCGACATCGATACCACTGCCGGCACGCCCTACCACCACTTCGTGATCTCCGGCGCCGGCTGGATGCCCAACTCGGCACTGTACGTGCACTTCGAGGCGCCGGACGGCAGCAGCTACGACTGGATCTCCAGCTACGACGGCAGCAACCGCGTCTTCGTCAACAGTTATGGCGAGTTCCAGGCCGGCTTCACGCCGATCGATGCCTTCCCCGACGGCACCTACGGCGCCTGGACGGCGGTGTTCGAGACCGACTACGGCACCCAGGCCTCGGTGGACTTCGACATCGTGCGCTAACCTGCCCGCCGCACTCCCGCCGCAGAGCCGCCCCGGCCCAGGCTGGCCGGGGCGGTTCTGCGTGGGCGGCCGTCGCGTGTCGGGCTGCTCACGGCCGGCGCTTGCGAACACGTCGCGGCGTGGTAGGCTCGAAACGGCCCGCGCCACGTGCCGCGGGCGGTCAGCAGGAGGCAGACAGATGCCGAACGTCACCGGTCTGGGGCACGTGGGGCTGTTCGTGCAGGACCCCGCCGTGATGATCGACTTCTACCACAACTTCCTCGGTATGCAGGTGACCGACCGCGGCGACGGCGACTGGATCGTCTTCCTCAGCGCCCGGCCGCACGAAGAGCACCACGAGCTGGCGCTGATGAGGGCGCCGGAGCGCAAGAGCGAGGTGCAGCAGATCTCGTTCACCGTCGGCTCGCTTGCCGAGCTGCGCCAGTTCTGGCAGCAGATCAAGGCGCGCGGCTATCCCGTGGACCGCGTCGTGAACCACGGCATCGCCTTCGGCTGCTACTTCCGCGACCCGGAAGGCAACCGCGTCGAGATCTACTGGCCCACCGGCAAGGACTACCCGCAGCCGCACGGCGACCCGATCGACCTCGACCAGAGCGAGGCCGAGCTGCTGAGCCGGCTAGCCGCCATGCCGCCGAAATCGCGGGCCGCAAGCCCGGCGTAGCCGCGCCCGACGCCGGCGGCTACGGCAAGCCCGCCGCTCCGCGCGCTGCCACAAGGACGCGCCCATGCCACGCCTCGACTGCCTCTCGCAGATCGCCCGCAACACGATCCTGGCGCTGCCCGTGCAGGTCAACGAGACCTCGCCCTGTACGCCGCCGGCCAAGCCACTGGCGCAGAGCCGGATCGCGATCGTCACCACGATCGGCATCCACCTGCGCGACGCCCGGCCCTTCGGTCCGGGCGATCCCTCGTTCCGCGTCATCCCCTCGACGGCGACGCAGGCGGACGTACTGCAAAGCCACCAGAGCATCGGCTTCGACCGCACCGCCACGCAGCAGGACTGGAACGTCGTCTTCCCGATCGACCGGCTGCGCGAGTTGGTGCAGCGCGGCGAGCTGGGCGGCCTCGCGCCTAACTGCTACTCGTTCATGGGCGCCCAGCGCGACGTGAGCCGCATCGTCTCCGAGACGGCGCCGGAAGTGGCGCGGCGGCTGCGCGAGGACGGCGCCGACGCCGTGCTGCTTACCCCCACCTGACCGTTCTGCACGCACACCGTCGGTGTGATCGCCCGCGTGCTCGAAGCCGCCGGCCTGCCCACCACCTCGATCAGCCTGGTGCGCGAGCATACCGCGCAGGTGCAGCCGCCGCGCGCCCTGTTCGTGCCCTTCCCCTTCGGCCACCCCTTCGGCCGGCCGAACGACCCCGATCTGCAGCATCGTGTGCTGGGCGCCGCGCTCGACCTCTTCGCCGAGCGCGGCTGCCCCGTGCTGCGCGACTTCCCGGACGAGGCCGCGGCGGCAGGTCCGGCGGCGCCGCTGCAGGCCTCGCAGGTCGAAACCGCGCCAGCCGCCGAAGACGCGGCCGCGGAGACCACGCGCCTGCGCCGCTACCACGAGCAGTGGCTGCAGCGCGAGGGCCACACCGCCGTCGGCCTCACGCGCATCCCGCCGCAGCGCTTCCGTGGCGTGATCCGCTTCCTTGAAGCAGTCGCCGCGGGCGACGAGGCGGATATGCGCGAGCGGCCGGAGGGCGTGCCGCTGCCGCTCTTCATCCGCTACTGCGCCGACGATTTGAAGGCCATGTACTTCGAGGCGCGGCTGCTGCAGCAGCCGCAGACCACCGGCGAGGCCTTCGCCCGCTGGTTCTGGGGCGAGACGGCCACCGGCCAGCTCATCCGCCGTGTCAAAGAGCGGCTGGACGTGTCCGAAGACCCGGCGATGAAGGCGATCGCTTACGGCATCGCCCGCTGAGACGGCCCGCGCACAGGAGCACGACTATGCCGATGCCGCAGACGGCCGCTGCTTTCCGCGCCCAGGGGTATCCGTGGCGGCTCTACTGCGGCGCCGAAGCGATCACCAGCATCGGCGACGAGCTGCGCCGCGCCGGGGCGCGCCGGGCGTTCGTGCTCTGTGGCAAGACCGTCGCCGGCAAAACGGACCTGGTGCCGCGCATCCGCGCGGCCTGCGGCGGCGCCTTCGCCGGCGTCTACGACGGGATGGACAAGGACGCGACCTTCCCCGCGATCCAGCGCGGCACAGAAGAAGCGCGGGCGGCCGGGGCCGATCTGCTGATCGCCGTGGGCGGCGGCAGCGTGATCCACGGCTCGCGCGTCGTCGCCATCCTGCTGGCGGAGCAGGGCGACCCGTACGCACTGATGACCCAGTATCCTGAAGGCAAGCCGGCCTACAGCCCGCGCCTGCGGGCGCCGAAGCCGCCGATCATCAACGTGCCCACCACGCCGACCAGCGCCATGAACCGCGCCGGCTCGGCGCTGAAGAACGACGCGCTCGACCACCGCATGGAGTTCTTCGACCCGAAGACGCGGCCGGCCGCGATCGTCTGGGACCATGGCGCCCTGCTCACGGCGCCGCTTGCGCTGCTGCGCTCCACGGCCACCACCACCTTCCTCGGCTCGCTGACGGCGCTGGGTGCGAGCGACGCGAACCCGCTGGCGGCGGGCGACCAGCGCCAGGCCTTTGCCCTGGCGCACGCCGCGCTCGGCCGCCTGCCGCACGAGCCGGAGAACGTGCAACTGCGCATCGACCTCTGCGCCGCCGCGCTCTTACAAAACCGCGCCGCCGACGACGACGCCGGCCGCGGGCGCGACGCGGCCGCCAGCGCCAGCTACGCGCTGGCCACGGCGCTGCACATCCGCTACCACCACGTCGGCCAGGGCGAGGCGACGGCGGCGGTATGGCCGACCTGCCTGCGCCGCCTGGCGCCGCCTGCCGCTCCGGCCCAGGCGATCGCCGCCGGCCTCGGCGTTTGGCGCGAGGGCATGTCGGCGGCGGCGGCGATAGAGGCGGCCGCGGCGGCGCTTGAGGCCCTGCTGGCGAAGGCCGGCATGCCGAGCCGCGTGCGCGAGCTGCAGATTCCCGAGGCCGATCTGCCCCAGCTCGCCCAGGACACGCTCAAGAACTTCAACGCCAACCCCGGCGAGCGCCCGGCGGACTACAGCGCGCGCATGCTGGCGCTGCTGCACGCCGCCTGGTAGCCGCCCGCCACTGGAGAACAGCGCGCGGCTCAACGCCGGGAGCCTTCCGCGACCAACACGGCCGCCGGGCGAGCGCGGGTGCGGTCGAACGCCACCAGCCGTTTCTGCCGCGGCCCAATCCGATTCGCCGGTTGCTGCCGTAGTCCGGGGCGCAAGGCAAAGACGCCGCGCTCGCAGCGCCGGGCGGAAGCGGCCGCAGTCACGCGGTGACCGTACACAAATCGTGCATGCCGGCGGCTGCTTGCGCCGGCGCAGAATGCACGATTTGTGGATGCCGGCCGCGATCGCGCGGGCTAGCCTCTCGCCAGGGCGGCGCGCAGCGCCGTGTGCGAGGGCGCGTGTGCCGGCGCCTGTGCGGGCGGCCGTCTCCGCAGCTCTCGATCGGCGTGGACGCGGATACGGGAGAAGCAGCAGGTGAGGCGACAGGGCACGATCTGGCCGGCGCTCACGCTGTTCGCGGCATGCGCCGCAGCGCTGCTCATGGGCACGCAGCGGGCGCGGGCGCTGGATACCGGCCTCGCGCTCAGGCCGTACATGGGCTGGAACACCTACTACGGCGGCACGCCGATGTACGAAGAGTTCATCCTGCACGTCAGCGATGCGATGGTGGAACGTGGCTTTTTCGCCGCCGGCTACCAGTACGTCCGGCTGGACGGCGGCTGGTGGGACGGCGTACGCGACGCGCAAGGCGCGATCGTGCCGCCCGCGCGCCAGTGGCCGCACGGCATGCGCTTCCTCACCGACTCCATTCACGCCCGCGGCCTGCGCGCCGGCATCTACACCGACGCCGGCGCGGACGGCTGCGGCGGCGACAAGCAGGGCAGCGGCCCGCCCTAGCCGCGTGCCGCGCCCCTGCCCCGCTCCTGCCTACCCTCGATCGCGGCTGTCCCCGCCGCGACGGCTCCGAAGCTGCCGTGGCGCCGGTGTGCCCGCGTCTGGGTGCGTCGCCGAAGAGTACGATGGACGGCGCCGGATCCCCGCCGCGGGGACCGAGCCGGCGGCAGGCGCTGTGTCGCATCTGCGGCCACGGCGGCCCGCGAAGCGATGCGCCGGCGCGGGGGGATGTGATGAAGTTTGGCCTGTGCTACATCGCCGACTATCACCCGGACTTTCAGGGCAGCTACGCGCAGTGGTACGACGGCATGCTCGAAGAGATCGTCCGCGCCGACGAACTGGGCTATGACGGCGCCTGGCTGGCGGAGCACCATATCCCCGCCTTCGCCTTCGGCTCGCCGGCCGTCTTCCTGGCGGCCGCCGCGCGGCAGACACGGCGCATCCGCCTCGGCACCGCCGTCAGCCTGCTGCCGCTGAACGACCCGATCCGCCTGGCCGAGGACTACGCCATGGTCGACGTGCTGAGCAAGGGGCGGCTCGACTTCGGCGCCGGCCGCGGCCTGTACAAGTACGACTACGACACCTGCCGCGTCGACATGAGCGAGAGCAAGGAGCGGTTCGACGAAAACCTGGAGATCATTCGGCGGGCCTGGACGGAAGAGGACTTCTCCTATCGCGGCCGCTGGACGGCGATCGAGCACCACACGGTGACACCGCGGCCATTGCAGCAGCCGCATCCGCCGATCTGGGTGGCCGCGGTGATGACCCGCGACTCGTTTCGCTGGGCCGGCAGCCACGGCTTCAACCTCCAGACCGCGCCCTTCTTCTACACGCACTTCGCCGACATGCAGGAGCGCCTGGCGATCTACCGCGACAGCCTGCGCGAGCACGGCCACGATCCCGCCCAGAAGGAGGTGCTCGCCGTCTACCATATGTACTGCGCCGAATCGGCCGCGGAGGTGGCCGCCGTGGCCGACCCGGCGATGAAGCGCTTTCAGCAGTTCGGCAAGGCCGTGGACGAGCGCCGCCACGCCTACCGCGACCCGCGGGCGTACCAGGACTGGAAGGGCTTTTATGAGAACCGCCAGACGATCTCTTTCGACCAGATGAAGGAGACGCGCGCCGTGCTCGGCACGCCGGAGGAGTGCCGCGCGAAGATCCGCATGCTGACCGAGGCGTACGGCATGAACTACCTGATCTTCGAGGTCAACTTCGGCGGCCTGCCGCACGAGAACGTGATGCGCTCGCTGGAGCTGTTCGCGCGTGAGGTCATGCCCGCCTTCGGCGACGCACCGGTGTGAGCTGCCTGGTGGCGCGATGTTCGGAAGCGGTCGCGGCGATGAGCCGGCGTGTGGAACGGGCCGGTTGGATCGCAACTGGACCGCGCCGCGCGTTTGCGGCCGTGCTTCGGCATCGATAGACTTTATGACAGGGCTATACGGCGATTCGGCCGCACAGAATGGGCACGGGAGCAGGCACGATGGCAGTAGAGAAGGGCACCTGGCTGTTGAAGCGCGGCCTCGCGCAGATGCTCAAGGGCGGCGTGATCATGGACGTGGTGACGCCGGAGCAGGCGAAGATCGCCGAGGAGGCCGGCGCCTGCGCGGTGATGGCACTGGAGCGCGTGCCGGCCGACATTCGCGCCGCCGGCGGCGTGGCCCGCATGAGCGACCCGGACATGATCATCGGCATCAAAGAGGCCGTGACCATCCCCATGATGGCCAAGGCGCGCATCGGCCACTTCGTCGAGGCGCAGGTGCTCGAAGCGCTCGGCATCGACTATATCGACGAGTCCGAAGTGCTGACGCCGGCCGACGAGGCGCACCACATCAACAAGCACGACTTCCGCGTGCCCTTCGTCTGCGGCTGCCGCAATCTGGGCGAGGCGCTGCGCCGCATCGCCGAGGGCGCGGCGATGATTCGCACCAAGGGCGAGGCGGGCACGGGCGACATCGTCGAGGCTGTGCGCCACATGCGCGCCCTCTGGGACGATATCCGCCGCCTCCAGAACATGCCGGAGGATGAGATCTACACCGCGGCCAAGGAGCTGCAGGCGCCCTACGAGTTGGTGAAGGAAGTGCATGATATCGGCCGGCTGCCGGTGGTGAACTTCTCCGCCGGCGGCGTGGCCACGCCGGCCGACGCGGCGCTGATGATGCAGCTCGGCGCCGAGGGCGTCTTCGTCGGCTCCGGCATCTTCAAGTCGGACAATCCGGCGGTGCGGGCGAAGGCGATCGTCAAGGCCGTGACACACTACAACAACCCGGAGATCCTGGCCGAAGTCTCGCGCGGGCTGGGCGAGGCGATGCGCGGCACGTCCGCTCGCTCGCTCGCCCCCGAGCAGCAGCTCGCCGGCCGCGGCTGGTAGCCCGCGGCGATCCCCGGCTCGATAGACACGCCGCTGACCGAATTCCGCGAGGCCACGGCGGCGCCCGCCCAGGGCGCCGCGGCCTTCGCCTGGCGGGGCTTCGGGCCGCCGATGCTGTACAATTGTTAGAGAATGACGACGAACGGAACACGACTGCCGCGCATCGGCGTGCTGGCGCTGCAAGGGGACTTCGCCGAGCACGCCGCCTCGCTGCGCGCCTGCGGCGCCGAGCCAATTGAGGTGCGGCTGCCCGCCGATCTCGCCGGGCTCGACGGCCTGATCATCCCCGGCGGCGAGAGCACCACGATCGCCCGCCTGCTCGACGCCTACGGCCTGTTGGAGCCGCTCCGAGCGCTCACGCACGCCGGCTTCCCCACCTGGGGCACCTGCGCCGGCGCGATCATCCTCGCCGAGCGGGCGCCGGGGCTGGACCGGCCGAACCTCGCCGCCATGGACATCGGCGTGCAGCGCAACGCCTTCGGCAGCCAGAAGGACAGCTTCGAGATCGACCTCTCCGTCGCCGCGCTTGCCGGCCGGCCATATCACGCGATCTTCATCCGCGCGCCGATCATCGACGAGGTCGGGCCAGGCGCCGAAGTCATCGCGCGGCTGGAGGACGGCACCGTCGTAGCGGCGCGACAGCAGCATCTGCTCGCCACCTCGTTTCACCCGGAGCTGACCGGCGACGACCGCTTCCATCGCTACTTCCTGCAAATTGTCCGCGAGAGCGCCCATCCCGCTCCCGGCGGAAAGTGAGGATGTCTTCGGCAGCACGATGACCACCGCGCGGCCCGTCCGCCCGACCGACCTCGTCGCGCTCGTCTCCTTCGACGGCCGCGTCTACGCCAACGAGGCGCATACCTGGGACCGGCTTGGCCGCCGCGCGGGCGCCCGCCTGCTCGAGAATGCCTTCGAGCAGTGGTTCTCCTTCGCCACCGGCCGGCACACCTGGATCAGTGTCGAAGGGCTGACCATCCGCGGCCTGATCTCGGCGCGGGCGCGCGGCAGCCGGCTTGCCTGGGAGGTCGATTGCCTGATCATCGCCTGCGACGAGCGCCAGCCCACGCTTGATGCCCTGGTCGATCAGCTGATTGCCGCTGCCGCGGGCGCCGGTACGCTGCGCGTCTTTCTGCGCCTGGAAGCCGGCAGCGCCGCGCTGGAGGCGGCGCGGGCGCTGGGTTTCATGCCCTACGTGCACGAAACGCTGTTGCAGCTCAGTGAGCCCGCATCGGAGCAGCCGCTCGACCAGGGGCTGAGCCTGCGCAAGCGCGCCCGCGCCGACGGCTTCGCCCTCTTCCGCCTCTACAATGCCGTCACGCCGGAGAGCGTGCGCCGCTACGAGGCCGCGACCTACGCCGAGTGGATCGCGGGTCAGGAGCGGCGCAGCCAGGGCCGCGGCCATCATGACCTGGTGGCCGAGACCGACGGCCGCATCGTCGCCTGGCTGCGCGCCGTGCCCGACGGCGAGGTCGGCCGCATCGACTTGCTGCTGCACCCGGACGGAGCGGCGCACGGCCCGGCGCTGCTGGCGCACGCGGTGGGCCTGCTCGGCCGGCACCGGCCGCTGTACAGCCTGGTGCCGCGCTACGCCGAAAACCTGCTGGCGATGCACCGCGAACAGGGCTTCGCCCCCGTGGCCGAGTTCGACGGGCTGGTCAAGCGGCTGGTGACGCCGATCAAGGAGGCGAAGCCGGTGCGCGTACCGGCGCACCAGCCGCTCGCCACCGGTTGAAGCCCGACCAGCGCTCGGGAAACCCACGCAAGAAATTACGAGAACATCTGAGATGGAACGCACGATCACCGACGACCTGGATGCCCTGCTCGGCGCCCTGCCGCCGCACCTCGTCGCGCCGCTGAAGCAGCGCGACGACAACCGCGAGCTGCTCGAAATCGTGATGGACCTCGGCCGCCTGCCCAGCGCCCGCTACCCCGGCCGCGAGGTGGTGCTGGGCAGCGTCGAGGTCACGCACGCCGACCTCGACTTCGTGATCGAGCGCATCGGCGACTTCGGCGACGACAACCGCGCCGGCATCGAGCGCACGTTGCACCGCATCTCCTGCATTCGCAACCGCGCTGGGCGCGTGGTCGGACTCACCTGCCGCGTGGGCCGCGCCGTGTTCGGCACGATCCAGCTGATCGAAGACCTGGTGCAGAGCGGCAAGAGCATCCTGCTGCTGGGGCGGCCGGGCGTCGGCAAGACCACGATGCTGCGCGAGACGGCGCGCGTGCTGGCCGACGACCTCAACAAGCGCGTGATCATCGTCGACACCAGCAACGAGATCGCCGGCGACGGCGACATTCCCCACCCGGCGATCGGCTCGGCGCGGCGCATGCAGGTGCGCACGCCCAGCGCCCAGCACGCCACGATGATCGAAGCAGTCGAGAACCACATGCCCGAAGTGGTGGTGATCGACGAGATCGGCACCGAACTCGAGGCGCAGGCGGCGCGCACGATCGCCGAACGCGGCGTGCAGCTCGTGGGCACGGCGCACGGCAATGCGGTGGAAAACCTGATGCAGAACCCGACGCTCTCCGATCTCGTCGGCGGCATTCAGTCCGTGACGCTGGGCGACGAGGAGGCACGGCGCCGCGGCACGCAGAAGTCGATCCTCGAGCGCAAGGCGCCGCCGACCTTTGACATCATCGTCGAAATCCAGAGTTGGGACCGCGTGGCGCTGCACCAGGACGTGGCGGAAACGGTGGATGCGCTGCTGCGCGGCTTCGCGGTCAACGCCGAGCTGCGCGAGATGCGGACGGACGGCTCGATCAGCAGTGCGATCGAAGAGCGCGGCGAGCTGGCCGAGCTGAATCCGTTCGAGAACCGTGCCTTCGCGGACCGACGCTTCCGCCGCGGCGGGCGGCACGGCGGCTACGGCCAGGCGTCGCGACCGGCGCCCACACCAGGGCCCTACGTGGTGCAGGACAGCGCGGCGCTGCCGGCGGAGGAAGTGATCGCGCCGGCCGATCCGGACGAGGCGCCGCACAGCACGCGCATCTACCCCTTCGGCATCTCGCGCTCGCGCCTGGAGCAGGCGATCCGCGAGACGCGCGTGGCGGCGAAGGTGGTGGACAGCCTGGACGAGGCGGACACGGTGTTCACGCTGAACAGCTACTTCCGCCGCAAGCCGCCGGCGCTGCGCGACGCGGAAGACCGGCACATCCCGCTTTCGGTGCTGCGCTCGAACGCCGTCTCGCAGATCGAGCGCATGCTGCTCTCGGTCACGCAGCAGCGGCCGGTGCGGCGCGCGTTCGACCCGGAGTTCGAGGCGCTGCGCGAGGCGGAGGATGCGATCAACGACATCCGCGTGCACGGCGAGCCGTCGGTGCAACTGCCGCCGCAGCCGTCCTATATCCGCCGCAAGCAGCACGAGCTGGCGCAGCGCTTCAACCTGACCTCGGTGAGCCGCGGCCGCGAGCCGCACCGCGGCGTGCGCATCTTCGCCGACAATCCGCGGGCGCGTTAGTTTGGCAAACCGGGCCCCCATCCCCCGGTTCATCTCTCGTGCCCCCAATGCTAGGGGAAGGGGAGATCGATTGACCGGATGGAACGGGCTGAAGGCGGGATGCAGGAGGCCGCTTGTGGGGGCGCACCGCGTGCGCCCCGCGCCCCGCCTAACCCGACGCCCTCCCGGAACTATTCCCCCCAGGATCGCCCCTCTCCTTCTCCCAGGATTGGGAGAGGGAGAGGGGTCGGGGGTGAGGGTGAGGGCCGCCGGCCGCGCTTGCGTTTCTCGCCGCCCTCGGCGAGCAGCGGCGGCGCCCATGAGCACTCCTCGATGATTTTGAAGAGGACGAAGGTGTTGGTGCGGATCACGCCGGGCACCAGCGCCAGCTTCTCCACCACGAAGCGATGGATCTCGTCCGTCGACTGCCCGTAGACCTGGATGCTGATGTCGTGGCTGCCCGTGGTGATCGCCACGTAGCCGACTTCGGGGAACTGCGCGATCTGCTCGGCGATGCGCGCCACGCGGTTCCCTTCTACCTGCGCCACGACATCCGCCGCGGCCGGAAAGCCCGCCTTCTCGCGGTTGATGCAGACCGTAAAGCGGATCACGCCCGCCTCGCGCAGGCGCTGGATGCGGGAGCGCACGGTGCGCGGCGAGAGGTACAATTCGGCGGCGAGCTGGCCGTGGCCGACGGAGGCATCTTTGCGCAGCAGGCGCAGGAGCTGGAGATCGATCTGATCCAGGGCGGTCATCGGCTGCCTCCTTGGCGCTCCTTGATAGCTGGGGTAATTGGGGGCAATGGGGTAAATCGGCACAGGGGCAAATCGGAGAGTCGGCGAGTCTCACGAAGCGAAAGAACCGGGCTTCGGCCAGTGTCCGGCGGTGGGCCGTGCGCCGCGCGGCAGCAGCCCGCCGGCGAACCGGGGGGACGCGGATGCGCATCTGCTTCGTTGGAGATTCGTTCGTCAACGGCACCGGCGATCCGGAGTTCCTGGGCTGGACCGGCCGCGTCTGCGTCGCCGCCCGCAGCGCGGGGCACGACCTCACCTGCTACAACCTCGGCATTCGCCGCGATACCAGCGCCGACATCCGCGCCCGCTGGGAAGAGGAAACCGCCCGCCGCCTGCCGGCGAGCGAAGCGGCGGGACTGGTCTTCTCCTTCGGCGCCAACGACACGACGATCGAAGACGGCCGGCGCCGCGTGGCGCCGGCCGTCTCGCTGGCGAACGCCGCCACGATCCTCGCCGGCGCCTGCCGGCGCTGGCCGGTGCTGATGGTCGGACCCACGCCGCTGGCCGACGCCGCGCAGAACGAGCGCATCGGCGCCCTCTCGCGCGATCTCGCCCCGGTCTGCGCTGCGGCCGGCGTGCCCTATCTGCCGGTGGTCGAGGCGCTGCTGGCGGCAACGTACTGGCTGCCCGAAGCAGAGGCGAACGACGGCGCCCACCCCGGCGCCCGCGGCTATGCCGAGCTGGCCGCGCAGGTGCAGGCCTGGCCGGCCTGGCAGGCGTGGCTGCGGCCGCGGTCGAGCGCCAGCCGCGCGTAGATCCGGACGGCGCGGCAGGGAGGCGCCGCTCAATGCTTTCGACACACTCCGCCCCTTTCGGCTATCGATCGGGAAACAATTGCCGGAAGCGGCAGCCATCCGGGCCAGACATTGCCGATAATGGCACGTATTCCCGCCACCTGCTCTCTATACTGCGGTGAGAAGAGAGCCGAAGGCCAGAGGCGATCGCGGCCCGCGGAGGGATGCGTGGTTACGCTGGGAGTGCTCAAAGAGACCAAGCCCGCCGAGCGCCGCATCACGCTCACGCCCGATGACGTGCGCCGCCTGCGCGAGACCGGCGCCACGATCCTCGTGCAGGCCGGCGCCGGCGTCGAGTCTGGCTTCCCCGACGAGCAGTTCACCGCGGCCGGCGCCGGCCTTGCGCCTACCCCGGAGGCGCTGTTCGCCGCCGCCGACGTGGTGATCAAGGTCAAAGAGCCGACGCTGCCGGAGATCGCGCTGCTGCGGCCCGGCCAGCTCTACTTGAGCTTTCTGCACCTCGCCGCCTTCCCCGCGCTGATCGGGCCGCTGCGCCACTGCGGCGCCACCGCGCTGGGCTACGAGACGATCGCCGAAGACGGCCAGCATCCCGTGCTGCGGCCGATGAGCGCCGTCGCCGGGGCGCTGGCGCTGCAGATCGGCGAGCACTATCTGGAGGCGACGAGCGGCGGCCGCGGTGTGCTGCTGCCGGGCATCGAGGGCAAGCACGCCGGCAAGGTCGTCGTGGTCGGCAGCGGCGTCGTGGGCGAGGAGTGCGGCCGGCTGGCCTACGGCGAGGGGGTGCGCGTCGTCTTTGTCGACGCCAACCCGCGCCGCCTCGACGAGCTGCGCGCCCGCTATCCGCGGGCCGGCATGCTCACGCCCGAGGCGGGCCGGCTGGCCGACGAACTGGCGGACGCGGATCTGCTGGTGGGCGGCGTCTACATCACCGGCGCACGGGCGCCGCACGTCGTCAGCCGCGCCCAGATCGCGCGCATGCCGCCGCGCTCCGTTGCCGTCGACGTGGCCATCGACCAGGGCGGCTGCTTCGAGACCTCACGCCCAACCTCGCACGCCGACCCAATCTATGTCGAGGAGGGCGTGCTGCACTACTGCGTGACGAACATTCCCAGCATGGTGCCGCGCTCGGCCAGCATCGCCCTGAGCCACGCGCTGACGCCGTATTTGGAGCCGGTGCTGCGGCTGGGGCCGGAGCGTGCCTTGCAGGATAGTCGAGCGCTGGCGGAGGCCGTCAACATCAGCGGCGGCCGCATCCTGCTGGACTCGCTGAAGGAGCTGCCGGCGAGCGCCTGAGACGCCGCCGATCGAACGAGTGTAGGGTATTGGGCATAAGGAGTAGACGGCATGGTCGACAGTCTCGTTTCCCAGGCAGCGCAGAACGGCCAGTTCAACGAAGCGGAGGTCGACGATTACGTCCGCCGCGGGCTGGACCACCTCTGGATCCACACGCAGCAGTACAACGACCTGGCCAAGCCCGACGGCTTCATGGTGCTGACCGAGGGCGAGGGCGTGCGCCTCAAGGACATCAAGGGGCGTTCGTACATCGACGCGATGTCGGGGCTCTGGGTGGTGGCCGTGGGCCATGGGCGCAAGGAGCTGGCGCGCGTCGCGGCCGAGCAGATGGAGAAGCTCGCCTACATCAACACCTTCGCCTACGCCACGCGGCCGGGCGTTGACCTGGCGACGAAGCTGGCCGAGCTGGCGCCGGGCTCGATCTCCAAGTTCTACTTCGCCAACTCCGGCTCCGAGGCGGTGGAGACGGCGATCCGCATGTCGAAGCAGTACCACTACAACCGCGGCGACAAGAAGCGCTACAAGATCATCTCGCGTCGCGGCTCCTACCACGGCATGACCGCCGGCGCACTGAGCATCAACGGCGCCCAGTACGCCAACCGCGCTCCGTTTGAGCCGCTCTTGCCCGGCGCCATTCAAGTTCCCGGCGTCAACTGCTACCGCTGCCCCTACGAGAAGACGTATCCCGAGTGCGACGTCTTCTGCGCCCGCACGATCGAGGACACGATCAAGTTCGAGAAGCCGGAGACGGTGGCGGCGATCGTGGCGGAGCCGATCTCCTCGGCCAACGCCAACTTCATCCCGCCGGCCGAGTACTGGCCGACGCTGCGCGAGATCTGCGACAAGTACGGCATCCTGCTGATCGCCGACGAGGTGATCAACGGCTTCGGCCGTACCGGCAAGTGGTTCGCGATCGAGCACACGCCCGTGATTCCCGACCTGATGACCGTGGCGAAGGGCATCTCCAGCGGCTACCTGCCGATCTCGGCGGTGATGGCGAAGCAGGAGGTGGCCGACGCCTTCGTGGGCGAGAAGTCGATGGCCTTCAGCGGCGGCATCACCTTCGGCACGCATCCGGTCTCCTGCGCCGTGGCGCTGGCGAACATCCAGATCATCGAACGCGAGGGGCTGGTGGAGAACGCCCGCCTGCAGGGCGACTACATGCTGGAGGAGCTGCGCCGGCTGCGCGAGTATCACCCCTCGATCGGCGAGGTGCGCGGCATCGGCCTGTTGATCGCCGTCGAGCTGGTCAAGAACCGCGAGACGAAAGAGCAGTTCGGCGAAGCCGACGACATGAACACGAAGATGACCGATGCGCTGAAGAAGCGCGGCCTGCTGAGCCGGGCCGGGGCGATGATCAGCCTGGCGCCGCCGCTCTGCATCAACAAGCAGGAGGTCGACGAGATCGTCGGCATCGTCGACGAGTCGATTGGGGAGGTGGAGCAGAGCCTCGGCGTCAAGTAACGGCGCGGCCAACCGTCGGCGCCGCACGAAACCAGCGTGTGCGTTCGCTGTCACGCCCGCGACATGCAACGGAGCTGCCGTTTGGCGTGCAGCCGGTGGGCGTGGGCGATACGCGCACGCCATCCCTGAGGGGGTGTATGCTAAGGCATCGCACCTGGCGCAGGCGCCGGGTGCGGATTGAAACAAACGGCCGGTCTATCTGCGAAGGGATTCGTCATCCCGTCCCCAGAGCAGCGCACCCGCGCGCCTCCTGGACGGAGTGAAGGGACAGGCCAGGTATGACTCCGCAGCCCGAAACCGAGAGCGCTGAACAACGGTTCGCCCGGATGCTGATCAGCCGCCGTCGACTGCTCGGCAGCCTGATGGCGGCGGGCCTTGTCGGCCCGGTGCTCGCCGCCTGCGGCGGCGGCAACAACAACAAGAAGGCCGCCACTACCGGCGGCGCCGCGAACAACAAGGGCGCCAGCAACCTGGCCACGCCGCAGGCGCCGTCGGCGGCGCCGAACACGGGCGCCGGGGCCGGCGCCACGGGCACGCCGGCAGCCGCGGCGGCCAGCGGCGGCAGCCCGGCCGCGGGCGTGGCGGCGCCAGCCACGATCGGCAAGCTGACGGTGCGCACCGAGCCGTATCCGAGCTACACCGGCTCGCCGGTTGACAGCGACACGCTGACGATCATCCGCAGCGAGGACCTGAGCGCCTTCAACCCCACCGCGCTCAACAGTTACTCGCCCTACACCTTCGTCTACGACCCGCTGGTCTGGATCGACGAGTACACGCTGGACCCCAAGCCCTGGCTGGCCTCGAGCTGGTCGATCTCGCCCGACGGCAAGAGCTACACCTTCAAGCTGCGCAGCGACGTGAAGTGGCACGACGGCACGCCCTTCACCGCCGATGACGTCGCCTTCTCCTTCATCGCCTACCGCGACGACCCCGACAGCGCCGTTGCCCGCTTCTTCCCGCTGATGCAGAAGGACCCGGTCGTCGTCGATGCGCAGACGATCCGCTTCGACCTCTCGGACACCTCGGGCGACTGGATCCTCAACGCCTGCAACCAGTTCATCATGCAGAAGGCGCAGTTCAACGACTTCTGGAACCAGAAGAAGAGCCTGAAGGACTACCCGTACACCGACAAGATGCTGATCGGCACCGGCGCCTGGAAGCAGACGAAGTACGCGCCCGGCGACTCGCCGCCCAACATCCAGTACGCGCGCAACGACAGCTACTGGGCGGGCAAGCCGCACTTCCAGAAGTTCATCTTCCAGCAGGTCGACAAGACCGAGGCGCAGATCACCGCCTGGCTGAACGGCAGCACGGACCTGCTCTGGCCGGTGACGGCCACGGAGGTCGACCAGGTCAAGAACCAGGAGGCCTGGCTCTACGACCCGCCGGCGGTGGCCTTCATGAACGCCTGGATCAACTTCAAGAGCACCAAGCAGGACCACCCCGAGTTCATGCAGAACAAGCAGGTGCGCCAGGCGCTTTCGATCGGCATCGACCGCAAAGGCTACGCGCAGGCGATCTTTAAGGGCTTCGTCGACGAGCAGAAGATCGGCTCGATCGCCTTCCCCTGGGCGTACAACGCGACGCTGAAGAGCCCGGACTACGACCAGGCGAAGGCGCAGCAGATGCTGGCCGACGCCGGCTACAAGAAGGACAGCTCGGGCAGCCTGGTCGGCCAGGACGGCAAGCCGATCAAGCTGATTGGCATCATCTCCAACAGCCAGCAGTACCCGGTGGACAAGATCGCCGTCTCGGTGCAGGAGGACTTCCGCAAGCTCGGCCTCGCGCTGCAGATCGACACGCTGGAGCCGCAGACGCTGAAGAACCGCCGGCTGAAGGTGTTCGACTGGGATCTCTACTTCGCCAGCCGCATCCTCTTCGCCGGCTTCAGCGACTACGGCTACTACAAGAGCGACTGGGATCCGCGCGTGAAAGCCAACGGCCTCAACGCCGGCGCCTGGAGCAACCCGCAGGCCGACAAGCTGCTCGATCAGATCATCCGCGAGCCGGACCTGGTGAAGCAGAAGGACCTGCTCGGGCAGTTCCAGGCGATCATCAACGACGACCTGCCGGCGCTCTGGTTCGGCTTCCCGCGCGATCTGATCCTGGTGAAGAAGAACTTCCTCGGCTTCCAGCCCAACGCCATGTGGCAGTACTGGGACACCTGGAAGCTCTGGAAGTCTGGATAACGCCCGGCTAGCGGTGAATGCGTTCGGGGCGGGATCGCCTGTATGGGACGATACGTTATCCGCCGGCTCGTGCAGGCGATTCCGCTGCTGATCGGCATCTCGCTGATCGTCTTCCTGATGATCCACCTGGCGCCGGGGGATGCGGCGGAGTTCGCCCTGGGCGAGCGCGCCAGCCAGACCGAGATCATCCGCCTGCGCCATTACCTGGGTCTCGATCTGCCCTGGTACCAGCAGTACTTCCACCTGATGGGCCATTGGCTGCGCGGCGACCTGGGCATCTCCGTCCTGCAACAACGCTCGGTGTTCACGATCCTCTGGGAGCGGCTGCCGCGCACGGCCGAGCTGCTGGGCGGCTCGATCCTGCTCTCGTTGCTGATCGCGCTGCCGATCGGCGTCTTCTCGGCCGTGCGCCAGTACTCGTTCGGCGACAACGTCGTCACCGTGATCAGCTTTCTCGGCATCTCGATCCCGTCGTTCTGGCTGGCGATCCTGCTGATCCTCTTCTTCTCCGTCGATCTGCACTGGCTGCCCACCGGCGGCACGCAGACGATCGGCCGCAGCTTCAGCCTGCTGGACCATCTCAAGCACCTGATCTTGCCGCTGGCGGTGCTGACGCTGATCCGCACGGCCGGCTGGTCGCGCTACCTGCGCTCCTCGATGCTCGAAGTGCTTTCGCTCGACTACGTGCGCACGGCGCGGGCGAAGGGGCTGACGGGGCGCGAGGTGCTGTTCCGCCACGCGCTGCGCAACGCGATCATGCCGATCATCACGCTGCTCGGCCTGAGCCTGCCCGACATGGTGGGTGGTGCGATTATTACCGAGCAGATCTTCAACTGGAACGGGCTCGGCCAGCTCACGGTCACGGCCACGGTGCGGCGCGACATCCCGGTCGTGATGGCGTTGGTGATGCTCTCCGGCGCGGTGATTGTGCTCGCCAACCTGCTGGCCGATCTCTGGTACGGTGTGGTCGATCCGCGCGTGACGCTGCATTGAGACGGTACGGGAGTGCCGGCGCCCGCGGCGAAGCGAGCGCCGGACGGCGTGGAGCCGCCGTGGCACAGGTGATCGAAACGATCGGTGCGGCGACGCTGGCGCAGGAAGCGCCGGCGCGCCGTTTTGTGATCTTGCGCCGCTTGCTGCGGCACCGGCTGGCCGTCAGCGGCCTGATCGTGCTGCTGGTGCTGACCGGCATCTGCTTCTCGGCGCCGCTCTGGCTGCCCTACACCGATACGCTGACGCAGGTGCGCAGCGACACCTTCGCCTCGCCCTCCGGCAGCGCCCTCTTCGGCCGCGACGAGTTCGGCCGCAACGCCTTCGATCGCGCCGTCTATGGCGGGCGCAACTCGCTGGAGATCTCGCTGCTCTCGGCGCTGATCGCAACAGGGATCGGCACGCTGGTCGGCATGCTGGCCGGCTACTTCGGCGGCTGGGTCGACGGCATCGCCGACCGGCTGATCGAGCTCTTCCTGACGCTGCCCTTCCTGCTGCTGTTGATTCTGGCCGCGGCGATCACGCGGCCCTCGGTCACGAGCATCATCCTGATCCTGGGCCTGTTCAACTGGGCGGTGCTGGCGCGCATCGTGCGCGGGGAGTTCATCGCCGCGCGCACCCGCGACTACACGCAGGCGGCGGAGCTGCTTGGCTGTCCCTGGTGGCGCATCGCCGCGCGCCATATCTTGCCCAACGCGATGGCGCCGATCATCGTCAGCGGCACGCTGCTCTTCGCCACAAACCTGACGGCGGAGGCGGCGATCAGCTTTCTGGGCCTCGGCATTCAGCCGCCGACGCCGAGTTGGGGCAACATGCTGACCAACGCGCAGGACTACGTGATCAGTGCGCCGTTCCTCGCCATCTTCCCCGGCCTGCTGATCCTGATCACCGTGCTCTGCGTGAACCTGCTCGGCGATGGTCTGCGCGACGCCTTCGACCCCAAGCTGCGGCTATGAGGCAGGCGGCGGGGGCGGCCCTCGCCCTCACCCCGTCCCCTCTCCCTCTCCCAATCCTGGGAGAGGGAGAGGGGCGATCCGGCGGAGGGAGTTCCAGGGCCGTGCCGGGTTAGCCGAGTGCTGCAGAGGCGCTCCGCGTGCGCCTGTCGCGCCGCTCCCAGCTACGCCTTCAGCCCTAATCTTCCGGCCTTGCGTCCCCCCTCGCCCAGGATTGGGAGAGGGGTCAGGGGGTGAGGGTGAGGGCCGAGCGCCCTACACGCGGATGGTTTGCCAGCGGCCGCGGCGGAAGCGCAGGAAGGTGAGACCCGCCCGCACCCACATGTCGGCCACGGCGCCGATCCAGGCGCCGCCCACGCCCCAGCCCAGCACGATCGCAAAGAGATAGGCCAACGTCACGCGCAGGATCCAGGGCGAGATCGCGAAGATCACCATCACCGCGCGCGTGTCGCCCGCGCCGCGCAGGCTGCCGGCGAAGGTGAAGGCGATCGCGATCGCCGGTTGCGCCACGGCAAAGATCAGCAGCAGTTGGCGGCCGTCGCTGGTCACGGCCGGGTCGTCGACGAACGCCCTGGTGATCGGCCCGCCGAACAGCGCCAGCAGCAGCGCCACGCCGCCGAGGATGTAGAGCGCGAAACGCATGGCCGCGAAGGTCGCGCGCTCGGCCAGCTGCGGCTTGCCGGCGCCCAGCGCCTGGCCGGTGAAGGCGGTGGCCGCCTGCTGGAAGGCCATGCCCGGCATGAAGGCCAGCCCCTGGATGCGGATCGCCACGCTGTGCGCCGCCAGCGCCGTCTCGCCCAGGCTGGCGATGATCCGCGTGTAGACCAGCATCGCGAACTGGAACTGCACCTGCTCCACGCCCGACGGCACACCTACGTTGAGGATGCGGCGCGCCGTCTCGCCATCCCAGCGGCGCAACGACGGCCAGTGCAGCCGGAGGCCGGCGCGGCCCTTCGTCAGGATCGCCAGGGTCAGCGCCATGCCGACCAATTGCGAGACGGAGAAGCCGATGCCGGAGCCGCGTACGCCCAGCTTCGGCAGGAACCATGAGCCGTAGATCAGCCCGAACGCCACGATCGCGTTGACGATGTTGACGCAGAGCATCACCGCCATCGGCGTGCGCGTGTCGCCCGCGCCCTGCTGGGCGCTGTTCGCCACGAACAGCAAGGAGCCGAAGAGGATGCCGGGCGAGGCCCAGCGCAGCCAGGAGGCGCCCAGCGTGAGCACGTCGCCGGTGGCGCCCATCGCGCCCATCGTCCAGTTCGCGGCGAAGAAAACCAAGACCGTGCCGACGAGACCCCAGAGCAGCGAGAGCAGCAGGCCATGGCGCAGCGCGGCCGCGGCGCGATCGGGCTGACCGCTGCCAATGTCGCGGGCGAGCACCGCCGTGGTGCCCGCGGCGATCGCGAAGACACCGGCCTGCGGCGTCCACTGAATGAAGGTGGCCAGCCCCACGCCGGCCAGCGCGTTGCCCGTGTTGTCGATATGGCCCACGAGAAAGGTATCGACAAGCTGCACAAGCGACAGCGCGAGCTGCTGCACGAGCACCGGCCAGGCCAGCGCCAGCACGGAGCGGTCGAGCCGCGACTCGTCGAGGGCGACGGTGCGTCGCCGCGGTGGGCCGCCGCTGCCCTCGGCGGGGCGGGCGGCGTCCACCCGGCGGGATGGCGCGATCGCCACGGGAGCGCCTCGTTTCCGGCTGCGGCGGCTGCTCGCTCGTTGCCGAGGCCGGGCCGCTCCGTGAAGACGGAGAGCGTCGCGGTCGCGCGTCCTGCTGCACGCCGTGGCGCTCGGGCGAACCCGTACTGCTGCGCGGGCGAAGCGAGGGGAGAGCCTGCCGTTGCCGGAGCAATGGTAGCACAGAATCGCAGGGGTGCGGCTTGTCGTAACGGCCTGTCTTTGCCGCGAAGGATGCAATAGGATAACGGGGCAGCGGTGATGCAATGACAACAGGGAGGGGCGGCGTGCGTGTCAGGGAGATCGTCGCGCGGGCGCGGGCCTACGAGGAGGCGGAGGACGCCTGGCCCGCGGAATCGCTGCTCAGCGTGCTGATCGACCTCTTCACCAGCCCCGAGCCCGAGGCCGCCGCTGCGCTGGCGCCGGCCGAGGTGCAACGCGCCTGGCGCAAGCTCACACGTGACCTGAGCCCGGCCGACTGGCGCATCGAGGCGCGGGCGTTCGCCGACGGCGTGGATGTGCTGGCCGCCAACCTGACCGAGGCCGGCGCCGACGACCTGGCCGTGCGCCTGCGCGAGTTGCACGAGCCGCGCTTCGAAGGCGCGATTCGCAGCCCCGACGTCTCGCGCGAGAGCCTGCGCGCGATCGACGAGCCGGCGGTCCCTGCCGAAGACGGCCCGATGTGGGTGCCGCGCGGCCGGCGCCTGGCGCTGTAGCACGGTGGTCGCAGCGCCCTGAGCCGGTCAGGGCGAGGTTTGACAGGGCAACACAGGTACCGTACGATCGATGAACCGGGCTGCGTGGCCCGGTTTCTTGGCCCCGTGGTGTAGCGGTCTAACATGCCACCCTGTCACGGTGGAGATCGTGGGTTCGAATCCCATCGGGGTCGCCGAAGTGAATACCGCCTAACCCTAGCAATAACTCGCGGAAGGCCGCCTTCGGGCGATATTCTTCTACCCGGCCCGTTCGCATGTCCACGTAGAACGCCTCGAACACCGCCTGGACGATACCCCGCCGGGTCGCCGTATCCACCTGCTTCCAGAGGTCGCGCAGATCCGCCAGGAAGCGACCCGCGCCGACGACCTCCTGCTCCGCCGGCACGGCGAGGCCGGCCAGTTCGGCTTCCGCTTCGCGCTTGCGCCGTTCATAGTCCGCCTCGTCCAGATTGCCGTCGGCGTAGGCGCGGGCTGCCCGCCGTAGCCGATCCTGGACGGTCGCCCGCCGCTGCTCGCGACTGGCCCGTTCGCCGTCGCTCGCCAGCAGGCGCTCGGCGGTCCGCTGCCAGTCCGCCGGCAGGCGAAGTGCGGTTATGAGCGCTTCGACCTGAGCGTCGATCCGGTTGACATTCAGCGACGCATCGCCCGCCGGGCACCCGTGGTTACCGCGGTCGTGACACATGGCCCGATATTTCGAGCGCAAGACCGGCGCGATCGGAGTCCCGTGCCGGTTCTCGGTCCTCGCCGCCGTGATTGCCCACAGGCGCTCGCCGCAGTGCCAGCAGCGCACCAGGCCGTTGAGGAGGTAGATCCGCTTGGTGCGATCGCTGCGCCCATGGCGGGCACGGCGGTCGAGCTGCTCCTGGACGCGGTTGAACAGTTCCCAGGACACGGCCGGCTCGTGGGCTCCGTCGACCAGGTCGCCGTCGCGGTAGCGAACCTTGCCGGCGTGAAACGGATTGCGCAGCAAGTCCACGACCGACTCCTTGCCAAACGGCCGTGGCCCGGTCACGCCGACCTCGGGATCCCTGCGCGTGTTGCGGGTGCGAAAGCCGCCGGCGTTGAGCTGTGCGGCGACTGCGGTCGCGGTGTACGCGCCCGTGGCATAGCGCTCGAAGGCCTGCCGCACCGCCGCGAATTCCTCGGGCACCGGCTTCGGCGCATGACCGCGGCACTTCCCGTCGGTCCCCTGACCGCAGTCGCAACGGCGGTACCCGAACGGGATGGAACCGTTGGCCAGGCCGCGGCGCACGCGCTCCCGCTTGGCCTTGGCCACGTGCGTGCCCAGCACCTTGCTCGCGTGCTGGGAGAACTGCATCAGGAGGCCCATCAGCATCTCGCCGTCGGCCGTGGTCGTGTCGATCGCCTCGGCGATGCTGACCAGCCGCGCGCCGCGTTCGCGGCAGGCCTTGAGGAACTGCTGAAACACGAGCTGGTTGCGGGCCAGGCGCGAGTTCTCGTGCACGACGACCGTGTCGAAGGCGCCGCCACGCAGGTCGGCCAGGAGTTGCTGAAAGGCCGGCCGGCGGGCGATGTCGTCGGACGACGCCCGCCGGGCTTCATCGATATAGGCGGCGACGTGCTGCCAGCCGCGGGCGCCGATGAACTCGTCGTACTCATGGCGCTGGGCATCGATCGTCCAGCTGTCGCGCTGCAGCTCCGACGAGAAACGCAAGTAGCAGACCGTCCGCCGCCCCTCACTCATGATGCGGTTGATCCTCCGTCCCCCGAACGCGTGGCCTGCCCACTGTGCCAGCGGCCTGGCGTGTTGTCGACTGGTTCGCTCGGTTCGCGGTCAGGTCGCCGGCGCGCGACCTGTCGCGCCGCTTTGACCACGACCCGGAGGTACGCTGCCACCTCCGGGTCGGCGGCGTCAGCCGGCGTGCGGGAATCTGCCTGCTCGGTCATCTTCATCACTCCTGTCTGGTCCACGCTTCCGCCTCGGTCTGCAGCGGTCGCACCGCGCTTGCGGGCAGCCAGCCGCCCTGGTCGACCATGCCTTCGGCAATCTCCTGCTCCCGATCGTCGCGCTGCTCATAGAAGAGCAGTCGTACCAGTTCGGCCAGCTCTGCGATCTCGTCATCGAGTGAGGCGGCCAGGATGTCACGGTCGTTTGGCGAAGCCGTGTAAAACCCGGCCAGGTGCTGGCTGACCTGGCTCCAGGCCAGTTGCGGGTGTCGTCTTCATCTCATTCCCTGCTTTCTGCATCAGGCGGTGAACGGCCGCGCGCCAGCCACACGGTCAACGCGCCGGTGGCTGGCGGCGCAGCCTGCGTTCAGAAGCGAACCGGCGTGCGGCGCAGGTCTGTGCGCCGTTCCCGCTGCGTCCGGCTGCCATCGGGGAAGGGCTGGCCGTCCAGCCGAACCACGTCCGCCTGCGTTCGGCCTAACCAGGTGATCCGCAACGGCCGGGCGAACCAGGTAGAAAGCGGCTCGTCGCCGAACGGCAACGCCCACTCCATGGGAATGCGCAGCTTGTAGACCGTCATGCCCAGTCGCAGCGCCCGCGCCTCGACGGCACACTCCAATGCGTCGGCTTGCTGGAACAGGGCCCTGGCCTCCTCCTCAAGCCGGAAAATGGCCTGCATCTCCTGCCGCAGCGCCTTGCCCGAAAAGTGGTCTAGGTGTTGTTGGCGCTGCGTTACTTCGGCGCGCAGGGCCTGCGCCCGCTGCAGCACCAGCTTCCAGTGCGTTTCCATGTCAGGCCTCCTGTCCTTGCTGCGCACGTCCGTCAATACCAAGCCAGCGCAGCTGCCCGCAGCAGCCGCACATCGCCAGCGCCGGCGAGCACCACCGCCAGGCTGGGTGCGGACAGGCGAGCTGGGCCCGTTCGCAGCGCACACAGATCCACTGGCAGTCTGGAACCGACCACGTCCAAAGGTGACGGCATTCCGTGATCTTGGCGTAGCACTCCCGGCGGGCTGGCCGCTGTCTGGCTCACACTCAGCGGCGGCGATCGGCCGCAGGTCCGGCGCCGCCACTTCGGCGGCGATCATGGCGATGAGGGCGCTGTCCTCGGCCGACAGGCTCTGGCCGACCTCTGCCAGCGTCGGCAGCGTGCCGAAGTGACCGGCCACCCAGCGGGCATAGGCGACCGCGCTTTGGCGGGCGCCGATCTCGGCCGCCTCACAGCCGGCCACACTCGCCGACTGGAGCTGACCGGTCTGGTCCTGCCGAGCATGGGTCAGCTCATGCACTACCACGTCGCCCAGCACCCAGGAGGAGACCTTGGCGTAGCGCGTGCTGACCAGAATCAGGTGGCCCTGGGTGCGGTAGGCGGCGATCGTCGTGGCTGGTCCCACACTCGCCTGCGGCGCCAGGATGATCGTCAGCCCGAACGACCGCAGCCCGGACAGCAGGTCGTGGCCGGTCGGTGAGATCCAGGCCCAGAGCACCGCCTCGGCCAGTCCCTGCTGGACACGCAGGTCCGGCCCGAGCGGCCGGAAGGTGACGAACTGGCGGGCGGCGTCGGCATCCTCGTCAAACCAGCCCATCCACCAGACGTCGCCGCGTTGACAGCTTGGATTTGCGGCCAGGCAGGCAAAACCGCCGGCCGGGATCGCCGCCAGGTCGGGCAGGTCGAGCACCGGCTCGGCGCCGGCCACCGCACTCGGCATCAGCCGTGGCATGGCCGGATGGCGCAGATGGTCGCCGGCCTGCACCAGCGAGGTGAAGATCAGGATGGCGGCCAGGGCCAGGGCAAGCGCGATGAGCCAACGGATCAGGAATCACAGAGGCATAGCGCACGCTCCTTCCCGTGCGTGGTGGGCGGGCTTAGAACCGGCGGCGAATGACGATCGTGCCGGTGCCGGCGCAGCGGTCACAGCGGCCGGAGCGCAGACAGGCCAGACAGTCGACGGCCGCGCCAAGGCCGGCGCAGCGGGTGCAAATGCCCCTGCCCTGACAGGCGTCGCAGCGAATCGGGGTGGCTTCGCGTTCGATAAACGGCATGGCGATTCCTCACGATTGCCGCGGCGGTGCAGCCGGCGGCGCGGGCTCGCCGGCGTCAAACCGCAGGTCCAACAACGCATCGGGCGCGGGCGCAAGCGCCCGGCGGTCCAGCACCCACTCCAGCCCGGCCAGGCTGATCAGGCTGGTGCAGACGATGAGACAGGTAACGGCCAGAGCGGCCGGCTGGAGGGCCGGCACGAGATAGATGAGCAGGTTGACGGCCAGGCAGCAGCCGACGCCGCAGAGCCAGAGCAGGAGGGCCTTGGTGCCCCAGTACTTGGCAAACGTGCGGCCGATCAGCGCCGCGCTCCAGCGGCTGAGGACCAGACCAACGGTAAGGGCAAGGATGACTAGTGCAGAATCAAGCCGCTTCCTCGGGAATGGCTAAATGCTGAAGTTGATCACAGCCGAAGGCGTCGCAGACTCGCTGCTCCAGTTCGGCCGCGGTCAGCAGCCGCGCGGGCTCGGCCACACGGCGCTTGCCATGCACCCAGCGCGGCTCAATCGGGTTCAGCCACGGACTCTTCGTCGGCAGGAAGCAGGCGATGATCCGCACCCCTTCGCCCTGCGCCTTCACCGTGCGATTGTACCGCCGCAGCCAGCCACGCACCGCCTTGCTGAGATGCCAACTGGCGTTATCCCAGACAAACAGCAGCGCCGTCTTCCCCCACGCGGCCAGCCCGGCACAGCACCAGTCCAAGAACGCCGTCGTGGCGCCGCTCACTGGCCGCGCCGTCACAAACCGCAGCCACACCTCCGGCTCGGCGCCCCCCGCACCCTGGCCCAGCAGGCCATAGGCGGCCAATGCCTTGGGGTCCGGATCGTCCCTGGCGACCGTCTGCTCCAGCAGCCGCAGCGGCTGCTCGTCCACCCACGCGTTGGCGTCCGGCTGACTCACCCGACTCCACCAGACTTCATCCGCGAACCCCAGGGCCCAGTCGGGATGCCGCGCCGCCAGGCGGATCACCCGGTCGCGTCGGCTTTTTTTCTAGGCCGGCAAACTTGGCTTGAGAGGTTCGCCGAGCCCGGGTTCCGATAAGCGCCACTCGCACCTGAGGTAGGGCAAGGGCGCGCATGGCGAGGCGACCGGCGGGCACGCGCA
>Ga0070730_10000331_pt1 | contig 58008 bp, 42 predicted proteins | sample Coa_R1_3_FD_66447 | JGI IMG/M metagenome (GOLD analysis project Ga0070730, IMG submission 66447) | Surface soil microbial communities from Centralia Pennsylvania, which are recovering from an underground coalmine fire - Coalmine... | ecosystem: Environmental > Terrestrial > Soil > Unclassified ... | reverse complement strand
TTCCCGCCAGTTCGATTATCCGAAACTCAAAACCGAAGTCCGTGCGTTTTGGACCGACACCGATCTTTATTTCCTCTTCGTCTCGCCGTACACGGAGCTCAATCTTTGGCTCCCGGCGGACAACAGCAAAGATCGCCTAAAGCTGTGGGACCGCGACGTCGTCGAGTTTTTCCTCGGTGACGATTGGACGAATATCAAGCGGTACAAGGAATTTGAGATTGCTCCGACTGGCGATTGGGTCGATCTGGACATTGATTTGGGAACCGACAAGTCCACCGCCGACTGGAATTCCGGCTGGCAGCGGCAAGGGCGCATCGACGAGAAAAACCATGTTTGGTACGCGGCCGCGCGCGTGCCGTTGAAATCCGTCAGTGCGCAGGCCATCAAGCCCGGCGCAAAATGGCGCGTCAATTTGTACCGCATTGACGGACTTGGCGAAGATCCGCAGCGTCATTTTATGTGCTGGCAGCCGACTTGCGTCGTAAATCGCGACCCGAATCATGTGCCTGAACATTTCGGCACGCTGATTTTTGCAAAATAGTTCGAGAAAAAAGGAGAAACCTATGCCTGCTTCGCAGGGTTCGAACCGTCGAAGCTTCATGAAGTATCTGGCGGCTTCGCCGCTCCTCGCGCAGATTGCCGCGCAAAGCGTTTACGTAAAATCTGCCGCGGCGATGGGCCTTGGTTCGCAAGAAAACGTTTACACGCGACTGGGCATGAAAACCGTCATCAATTGCCGCGGAACGTGGACGTACCTGAGCGGCTCGTTGCAATTTCCCGAAGTTCGCGCCGCGCAAACCGAGGCTTCGCACTTTTTCGTGAATATGGTCGAGCTGCAGCACGCGGCCGGCCGCAAACTGGCCGAATTGACGGGCGCGGAATCCGGAATGGTCACTTCCGGCGCGGCGGGATCGATGGCCGCTGCAACAGCGGCGTGCATGGCGGGCACCGACGCGGCAAAAATCTGGCAATTGCCGGACACGACCGGCATGAAGCACGAAGTGATTATGGCGGGCGGACGAAGCGCATTTGACAGCGCCATTCGGCTCACCGGCGCGAAACTCATTCTCGTCGAAACGCCGGAAGAGATTGCCAACGCCATCAACGAAAATACGGCGATGATTTATACGACCGATCTTGGCGAAAAGCTGGCGCGTCAGCTCGCCATCGCCAAAGCGCACAATGTGCCAATGCTGCTCGACGATGCGGCGGGAATTCCGCCGGCCGAAAACCTCAAGTTGTACGCCCAGATGAAAATCGATCTCTACACTTTTTCCGGCGGCAAAGGCTTGCAAGGCCCGCAGTGCAGCGGCGTGCTTCTGGGCAGAAAAGATTTGATCGAAGCCGCCATGCGCAATTCCGCTCCATGGGAAGGCGCCGTTTGCCGACCCATGAAAGTCGGCAAGGAAGAAGTGATTGGCGCATTGACCGCCGTGGAAACGTGGCTGAAGATCGATCCGAAAAAACTTTACGACGAATGGAACGCGCGTGTGGACCGCATCGCAAAGCTCGTCGAAACCGTTCCCGGCGTCACCACCGGCGTCTACATTCCCGACGACGGCAATCGCTATCCCACTTTGAAAGTTTCCTGGGATCAGGATGCCTGGGGTTACACGATTCAAGATTGCGTGAATCAATTGCGCGCGAGCGATCCCGTCATCGAAGTTCTCGGCGCGGACAATCCAAGCCTCGTCCCCGCCGTTCGCGAAGGAATCCAGAAAGCGAAGCCCACCCGAAAAGAGCGGCAGCGCGTCAACCACATCGAACTCGTTTCCATGACCATTCAGCCGGGCGAAGAAATGATTGTCGGCCAAAGATTGCGCGAACTCTTGAGCGCCGCGCGCAAAGGAAAACCCGCATGAGATCGCTTGCCGCCGGCCTGCTCCTCTGTTGCGCGACAACGGCAAACGCTCAAATCAAAGCCGTCGCGCCGAAAAGCAGTTCTGCATCGGTGAATGGACTGAGTTCTGCAGGAGTTCTTGCGGATGGCTATCTTTACGTTTCGGGGCAAGGCCCGCGCCGGCCAGATGGCAGCTTGCCCGCGGACACCGCCGGCCAGATTCGGCAAGCTCTGGACAACGTAAAAGCCGTCGTCGAATCCGCGGGACTCACGATGGACCACGTCGTCTATCTTCAAATTTATCTCGAAAACATAAACGCTTCCGCCGAAGTGAACAAAGTCTTCGCGGACTTTTTCCCGAAATCCGCGCCGGCGCGCGCCATTCTTGGCGTCGCTCGAGTTCCCGAGCCGCCGCTCGAGATCACCGCCGTCGCGGTACAAGATTCCACCGGACTTAAGCCGGTTTATCTTCCAAACGAAAAACCGGAAATGGGCTATGCACCGGCCGTATTAACGCACGATCGGCTTTTCGTCTCCGCAGCGCAGGGCCGAGATCCCGCCACCGGAAAAGTTCCCGACGATCCGGACGCGCAAGTTAATTTCGCGCTCGACCGAATGAAAAGCGTCGTCGAGAGTGCAGGCCTAACACTCGCCAACATGGTTTTTGTGAATCCCTACTTAACTCACGAAATTCCCACCGGCATCATGAACAAGGAATACGCGCGCCGCTTCGAATTTGGAAATACTCCCGGCCGCGCAACGATTCAAGTTTCCCGTCTGCCCGACGGCGCGCACATCGCCTACACCGGCGTTGCCGTCCGCGACCTGAGCCAGCGCCACGCAATTCGCCCCAAGAATATGCCGCCAAGTCCCACCGCGAGCCCCTGCGTTTTTGCCGGCGATACATTGTATTGTTCCGCGAAGAGCGGATTCATCCCCGGACCCAATTCCGGCGTGTATGCGGCGACAACCTCTCATCAGGCGCATCAGACGATGCGAAATCAGCTGGACAACCTCGAAGAAGCGGAGATGAAGTTCGATCAGGTCGTTTTTACAACCGTCTATCTCGACGATCTTTCCGACGTGCCGCAATTCGAAAAGGTCTATCGTAAATTCTTCACCGCCATTCCCCCCGCTCGCGTAATCGTTCAGCAGATTCCGACCGGCGACCGCAAACCGAACGACGACGAACAGTATCCGGACTTCGAGCAGATGTCGCTCATCGCCGTCCGAAGCCATCCTCAGAATTAACGAGCGCTATTTTTGTTTTTGCGGCTTTGCCAGGTAAGGCACAAACCCGCGCGCTTTGGTCCGCAGCTTGTAAACCGAAGTCGTCGCCGTGATGTACAGCGTGCCGTAATCCTTGTCGCCCCAAATCAGATTCGCGGGTTGTTCCGGCAATTCGATCGTGCCAAGGTGATTTCCTCCCGCGTCCCAAATCCAGATTCCTTTTGGTCCGGTAACGTAAATGTTGCCAGCCTCATCCACGCGCATCCCGTCCGGAACGCCATCGTGCTTGGCGCCGGGTTCAGAACCGAAAAGGCGACCGTTCGAAAGCGAACCGTCGGCGGTTACGTCGTACACGCGAATGTTGCGTTGCTCGCTGTCGTCCACGTAAAAACGCTTTCCATCGGGAGAAAAGGCCAGCCCGTTTGGCTGCGTCAGTTCCTTCGTCAGTAAACGCACACTTCCTTTTTCGTCCAGCCGGTAAACGCCTTGGAATGGAATTTCCTGCGTCTCGCCCTTCACCAAATCGAGCGTCGGGTCCGTGAAATAAATCGCTCCGTCCGGCCCGGTGACGACGTCATTCGGACTGTTGAATTTCTTTCCCTCGAATTTATCCGCGAGGATCGTGTACTTGCCGTCGGCTGTTACCGCAATAATCGCGCGCAGCACGCTTGCGCAGTCAATCAATCGCAGCTTGCGGTCGTAGGCATTTCCATCGGGATCGCCCAGTGAGATCAATTCCACTTTGGCGCCGTCTGCCGCAACCTTGTAGATCTTGTTTTGTTCTTCGTCGCTCACATACAGAAATCCTTTTTCATCCCACACCGGCCCTTCAGTAAAGCCAAATCCGGTTGCGAATTGGGAAAGCCGCGCTTTGCTGTCGATCAAGTCCCAGAATTTCGGATTTTCCGCGGTCAACGAAAATTGTCGCGCCTTGGATTGACCTCGCGCGCTCGAAAAAACAAGAGGCACCATGCAAAGAATCACCAGCCCGCATGCAGCCGAGCGTTTGCGAAATCGGTTCACAATTGTCCCCCTGCTTTTTGCAGTTTTCTTCAAGTAGAACGACATCCGCCCGGTTTATCCGGCACAAGCGATTTCAATCTTCTTCGGACTCTTCTTTCGCGGTTCGGTCCGCCTTCTCTTCGGCCAGAGAAAACAAAAAGTTCACCAGATCATCCAATTCCGCTGACGAAAGTTTTGCTCCGTAATCGGCGGGCATCGGCGATTGATCGCGATAGGCAAGGCTTGCGAGCGATGCTTTCGAAAGAAGATGAAATGCGCCGTCAGGCGTGATCAGTTGCAGCGAGAAATTGTCTTCATTGCGCGCGATTCCTTCAAGCGATGTTCCGTTCGTCAGCGTGGCCACAACGGTTCTGCGCCGTGGATCGAGGTCGCGATTCGGCGCAACGATCGCATCGCGAACCGAATCTTGCGATCGGCCCCGCGCGTAACCGCCCAGATCGCTCGCGAAAAATCCTCCCTCGCCGCGAACCATGTGGCAATTCGCGCATCCTCCCTTGTGGAAGAAAATTTCTCTTCCGCGCCGGGCATCGCCCGGCAGCTTTGCCATCTTCGTGGCGCCTTGCAACGTTCGCAGGTGAGCAACCAGTTCGTTCCGCGTTTTTGCGTCCAGAAATCGGAACGAGGGCATCGACGTGTTGGGCACGCCCGCTTCCAGCACGCGCAAAATCGCCACATCGGAAAGCTGCCGCACTTGTGGCCGTGTCACAATGTCCGGAGCGCGCTCGCCGCCTTTTCCGTCAAGCCCGTGACATCCCGCGCAATTCGTGGAGTAAGCTTGCTTGCCGGCCATTTCATCGGCGGTTTTCTGCTTCGATGCGGAAGTTGTGGCGGGTTTGCTTTGGCCCCGTGTCGCAATCCCAAAAACCAGAAACAGGGCCGTCGCACATAGCGCCAAAGACAGCCGTTTGTCCCTGCGCTTCATCTCCACCGCACTTTTCCCCATCCGGAACAGCCATTTTCGGCTTGTGAAAGTCGTCAACAGTAATCTCCACCGGTCGCTTCGAATCGCACCTCGTCTATACACCAGGTCACCGCAATCGTGTCAAATCATTTCGTGGTTTTCACACGAAGAAATGCCGCATTGCCGCTGGTCTCGTTCAAATTTAGAGTCACTCGCCTCCGAGTTTCAGTTTACGCCGGTCGCCCGCGTTTTCACCTCCGGAAATCTCCTCTTTCAATCGATTTAAGAGTAGTGATAAAGTGCGCCATCTAAATCGTTTCTGGGGGGAGCCATGAAGGATCGCACGCGCGCCGCGCATAGTTTCCTGGCCGGCACTCTCGTTCTCGCTGCCGTCGCCTTGCTCGCCGTCGTCGCATTGGTACAAGGCCCGCGCGTCGCCGCCCAGGGTTCCGCCCCGTCTCCGCCCGATGCAGTCCTGGACGGCTTTCGCCATGTGGAAGTTGCTTCCATTTCCGACGCGGCCGAGCAGATCCTCCGCACAAAGATTTACATGTCCCATCGCATGCAGGCAATTTTCCCCGCAAAGTTTGCCGGCTACGCCGTAACCGTTCTCCTGAAGAAAGACGAAGGCAACAAAGATCCCAACGCGCTGGCGGGCATGATCGCGGCCATTGACGGTGGAGCGAAAGATTCCGTCTACGTCATGACGGTCGAAGACGGCGCGGACATCGCCGGCATGGGCGGACTGATGGGAACGACGATGTATTCGCGCGGATTCGCCGGCGCCGTTGTGGACGGAGGCGTACGAGACGTTGCGCAATTGAAGCGAATCGGATTTCCCGTTTACGCGCTCGGGCCCGTGCCTTCCACGTCAATCGGGCATTACAAATTTGCCGGCGCGAACATCCCGCTCACCTGCGACGGCGTGAAGGTGCAACCCGGCGACATTGTGGCCGCGGACGCCGATGGCGTCGTCGTTGTGCCGCGCGCCAAAGCCGCAGAAATTCTGGCGCTCGCCCAGCAAATGGATTTCAAGGAACATTCGATGTATCCGTTCATCGAAAAGTTCAAGTCGCTTCAGGAAGCGGTCGGTAAATTTGGAAGACTTTGAGTTGCTGGAAGGCGGCGCGAAATGGCCATTTCACCAAAGCGAACCTACAACATCACGTCCGTCCAGCGTTGCCTCCGTCTGCTCGGCCTGTTCGCGCAGGCCCCCGATGGCCTTTCCGCAACCGAGGTGACCAGGCTTTCCGGCTTGCCGGTCAGCACGGTGCATCGATTCCTCGTAAACCTCGAAGAAGCCGGCTTTCTCGATTGCGGCGTCCGCGGAAAATATCATCTCGGCATCGCGTGCTTCTCCATCGGCCAGGCCGCGTTGGCGCAGTTGGATATTCGCCGGCTCAGCCTGCCCTATTTGCACGCGCTCAATCAGCATACGCGCGAAACGATTCATTTGACGGTGCGCCAGGGCGCCACGGCCGTTTACGTTGAAAAACTGGACTCGCCCGAACACCTGCGTATTTTTTCGCGAATTGGCGCGCTGGTTCCGCTGTATTGCACCGCGGTGGGAAAGGTTTTGTTGGCGTATATGCCGCAAGCCGAACGCCAGGAGATTCTCGGCCAGATTGAGCCGCGCCGCTTAACGCCGAACACCATTGCCAGCCGGCAAGAGCTCGATCAGCATTTGATTCGCGTGCGCAAGGCCGGCCATGCGTTTGATTTGGAAGAGCACGAGCCGCACATTCGCTGCGTCGCCGCGCCGATCTGGGATCACACCGGAGCCGTCAACGCCAGCCTCAGTTTGACGGCGCCCGCCGTGCGCATGGCCGTGCCGCGCTTGCGGCAACTCGCGCCGTTGATCCAGGAAGCGGGCCTTCGTATTTCGCGCGAGTTGGGGTATCAAGGCGCGGAGGCCGCCCAGATTCGAAATATCCCGGATCGACCCGCGGGCAGAGCGCCTGAAGCGCTTTCCCGTGCGGCAATCGCCGCAACGTTTCGTTGATCGAGTTCTGCAACGGAAGTAAGAGAAGTAAGAAATGTAGCAAGGCTTTTTAAAGCGCGGAGAAGAAATTGAATCATTTGCGGCACAGTTCGACGTTGGTCTTTTTCTTTCTGGCCGCATTGCTGCCGCCCGCCGCGCGTGCGCAGTCGCCGGTCGATGCACCCGTCTCCGCGGTAATCGATGTCACGCGCGGAGACTTGCTCGTCGCGCCCGTCGCCGCGAATTGGCCTTCCTACAACGGCGATTACTCCGGTCGCCGTTTCTCGAGCCTGAACGAAATCACTCCTTCCAACGTGCAGCAACTCCGCGCGCAATGGACTTTCCACGCCTCCAAGTCGGACGCTCTCGAAGTCACGCCCGTTGTCGTCAATGGCGTCATGTTCATCACTGTCGCGAACGATGCGTTTGCCGTCGACGCGCGCACCGGCCGCACCATCTGGCACTATGCGCGGCCCATCACCGAAGGCCTCATTGACGACGCTTCGAGTCACCACAATCGCGGCGTCGGCGTGTGGGGAACGCGCGTTTTCATGAACACCGACAATGCCCACTTGCTTTGTCTCGACGCCCGTTCCGGAAATCTTCTATGGGACGTTGCGTACGCGGATTGGAATAAAAATTACGGCGCGACCAGCGCTCCCTTGGTCATCAACGGAAAAGTTCTTGTCGGAACTTCCGGCGGCGACGACGGCGTGCGCGGATTTCTCGCCGCGTATGACGCAATCTCCGGAAAAATGCTCTGGCGTTTTTGGACGATTCCCGGCCCCGGCGAACCCGGTTCAGAAAGCTGGCCCGGCGACCTGTATCTCCACGGCGGCGGCACCACCTGGATGCCCGGAACGTACGATCCCGAACTGAACACCGTCTTCTGGGGCACCAGCAATGCCACTCCCGATTTTAACGGCGAGCCGCGGCCGGGCGACGACCTCTACACCTGCAGTGTGGTTGCGCTCGACGCCGACACCGGCAAATTGAAATGGTATTTCCAGTTCACGCCGCACGACCTCTACGATTACGACGCAACGGAAACCGCGGTATTGGTGGACGCGGACTATCATGGCAAACCGCGCAAGCTGCTCGTCGAAGCCAACCGGAACGGCTTCGTCTACGTCTTGGATCGCGTAACCGGCGAATTTCTCACCGCAACTCGATTTGCCGAGAAATTAAACTGGGCCAAAGGCATCGACGCAAAAGGCCGTCCAATCATCGATAAAGACAGCGCCAGGCCCACGCCCGAAGGCACGAAAGTGTGTCCCGGCTTTTCCGGCGCAACCAACTGGTTCTCGCCCTCTTTTTATCCCGAGACGCACACTTTATTTTTCCTCTCCCAGGAAGAATGCACCGTCTTTTTTTCCGGCCCGCAAAAATTCAAGGAGGGCGAAACGTTTTACGGCACCGGCTCCCGTCATCCTCCGGGCGAGCACGGCCAAAAAAATTTGCTCGCCTTCGATCTCGATACCGCCACAATTCGCTGGCGCTATCCGCAGTCAAACGGCCGTTGGTCCGCCGCCGGCACCATGACGACCGCCTCCGGGCTGGTTTTTTTCGGCGACAACTCCGAATCGTTCGAAGCCGTCGACGCAAAAACCGGAACGCCGCTCTGGCATTTCAATACCGGTCAGTCCCTGCACGCTTCCCCCATGTGCTATGCCGTGAATGGCAAGCAGTACGTGGCCATCGCCGCCGGAAGCGACGTTTTTAGTTTTGCTTTGCCCTAGGAAACGCAAATTTCGAAGAATCACAACGAAAAGGAGAATCGGACATGTTTTCCAATCAAACGACGCGTCGTGGATTCGCAGCAAGGTTGGCCGCGCTTTTCTCGGCGTTCGGCCTCGCGGGAGTCGCCGCTGCCTCTCCGGCGCCCGGCGAACAGGCGCCCGGCGGCGTGCAAAAGCTCGACGGCAACGGCAAGCCCTCCGACGGAAAGGGATTCATCACTCCGCTCATCGTTCACAACGGCTTGATTTACATCGCCGGACAAGGCGCGCACTCGCGCGGCGACAAATCCGACGCCGGAAAAACTCCCACCATCGAAATGCACACCAAGATGGTCATGGACGGCGTCAAAGCCGTCGTCGAAGCCGGCGGCGGCACCATGGACAGCATTCTTCAACTCACCGTCTTTCTCGCCAAGCTCGATTACTACGACGGAATGAATTCCGTCTTCAAAACATATTTTCCAAACGGAGGTCCGGCCCGCACCACCGTCGCCGTCGCCGGCCTTCCCGGCGAATCGCTCGTGGAAATCAATTGCATCGCCGCGGTTGTCAAGAAGGGGGCATAGTTCGATGTCGTTCAAAGAGCAATCAAATCGCAGAACTTTTCTCGGCATGCTCAGTGCCATGTCGGCCGCGGTGCTCAGTCCCATCAAGGCATTCGCCGCGCCGTCCAGTTCAGCTCCCGCCGCGGGCGCAAAACTCACCGGCTTCGGCTCCACCGGTAACGTCTACGAAGAGCTCGGCATCTCCACCGTCATCAACGGCCAGGGAACAATGACCGTGCTCGGCGGTTCCTTGCCGCGTCCCGAAGTCGAAGCCGTGATGGCGCTCGGTGGAAAACATTTCTGCAGCATTCCAGACCTCGAAGTCGCGGCCGGCAAGCGCATCGCCGAAATGTTGAAGCTCCCCGAAGGCTACACGGCGCTCGTCACCAGCGGCGCCGCTGCCGCCATGCAGTCCGGCCTCGCCGGCATTCTCACCGGAAACAATCCGAAATTCATCGAACAGATTCCCGATCTCACCGGCATGAAAAGCGAAGTCATCATTCAGAAATCACATCGCAATCCTTTCGATCATCAATTGCGCAATACCGGCGTCAAACTCGTCGTCGTCGAAACTGCGGACGACGTGAAAAAAGCCGTCAATCCGCAAACCGCAATGATGCATTTTTCCAACTTCGCGAACGACGAAGGCCAAATCAAGGTGGAAGAATGGCTCAAGCTCGCTCACGAAAACAATCTGCCCGCCTTCATCGACGCCGCCGCCGACACGCCTCCCGTTTCGCACCTTTGGGACTACGCCAACATGGGTTACGACCTGATTGCCTTCAGCGGCGGCAAAGCCATTCGCGGCCCGCAGTGCGCCGGCCTCCTCATCGGCAAAAGAGAGCTCGTCGCCAACGCTTTTCTCAACAACAGTCCGCACGAAGACACCATCGGCCGCAGCCAGAAAGTCGGCAAGGAAGAAATCGTCGGCATGGTGAAGGCGGTGGAATTGTTCTTGCAAGACGACCACGAATCCTTGAACAAGGAATGGCAGCGCCGCCTCGAATACATTTCGTCGCAACTCACGAAAATCCCCACCGTGACCACGTCTTATCCACCCTTGGAAATTGCAAATCACGTCCCGCACATGCGCATCAAGTGGGACGCGAACAAAATTAAACTCACTCCGCGCGAAGTCGGCAAGGCTCTCCGCGATGGCAAGCCTTCCATCGTCCTTTCCACCGGCGAACACGGCGAAGCCCTCTCGCTGAACTCTTTCATGCTCAAGCCCGGCGAAGATAAAATCGTCGCCGCCGAACTGGTCAAATTATTTAAAGCACACTCGGCCTGACGCAACCTTCCCGATCGCATCGCATTCGAACCGAGGAGCGCGCTTGACCGTCGAAAAAACGACTCGCATTCGCTGGCTGCTCATTTCCTGGCTGTTCGTCCTCAGCGCCGTCGCTTATCTCGACCGCGTAAACATCTCCATTGCCGGAACTCTTCTGACGGCCGAGTTTCACCTCACAAAAATCCAACTCGGCTGGATTTTCAGCGCCTTCCTCGCGGGTTACGCCTTGTTTCAGACGCCCGGCGGCAGGCTTGCCGACAAACTCGGCGCGCGTCGCATTCTCGCTCTCGCCGTTCTTTGGTGGGGACTTTTTTCCGCGCTCACCGTCGTCGTTCCCGGCGGTTTCCGCTTTGCGTTGCTCGCTTTCATGTCTTTGCGATTTGCACTTGGCGCGGGCGAAGCCGTCATGTATCCCGCCTCCAATCAATTTGTCGCCCGTTGGATTCCCACCTCCGAACGCGGACTCGCCAACGGCTTGATCTTCTCCGGCGTCGGCGTCGGCGCCGGATTCACGCCGCCACTCATCGCGTTCATCATGTTGCGCTTCGGCTGGCGCGTTTCGTTCCTCGTCTGCGCCGTGCTCGGCCTGCTCGTCGGCTCAATCTGGTACTTCATCGCGCGAAATTCTCCGCAAGAGCACTCGCGCGTTTCTCCCGCCGAACTTTCGAAAATCAAGTCCGGCCTTCCCGCTTCGAATTCCGCTCCAACGCCAAAGCTCGTTTCCTGGAAGCGCATGCTGCAAAGCAGGGAAGTTCTTGCCGTCACGCTCAGCTATTTCACCTACGGCTACGTTGCTTGGATCTTCTTCAATTGGTTTTACATCTATCTCGCGGACGTGCGCGGCCTCAATCCCAAGTCGAACGCCTTCTACTCCACCTTGCCTTTCCTCGCCATGGCAGTCTGCTCGCTCGCCGGTGGATGGGTGAACGACGCTTTGGCGAAAAAATGGGGTCCGCGCGCCGGCCGCTGCAGTATTGCCGTCTTCGCGCTCGCTCTCGCGGCGATTTTTCTCATCGTCGGTTCGCGTGCGCAAAACACGCAGCTTGCCGTATTCGTTCTCGCGGGCGGCGCCGGTGCGCTCTATCTTTCCCAAAGCAGCTTTTGGTCGGTCACAGCCGATATCGGCGGCGCCTCGGCCGGTAGCGTCTCCGGTTTCATGAACATGGGCAATCAGATCGGTGGAATGATCACCGCCGTCTCAACTCCCTGGATCGCCGCGCGCTTCGGATGGACAACATCCTTCCTCGTCGCCGCGTTCCTTTGCGTCGTCGGTGCGTTGGCTTGGTTGCTCGTTGACCCGCGCCGCCAGCTCAGCGCAACCGAATCATGACGAAAAATCGCTCCGAGCCTCTCCCGCAAAATCAACTCCTCAAGCGACGCACTCACCCGTTCGCCGTTCGATTTTCCTCTCTCCTCCGCACATCGCAATTCCCAACGCCTCCGCCGAGCGCAAGCAAAAAACGCTCCTGCACCATCGAAAAACGCTTCCTCGATTCGCATTGTTACAGTTCATTTACATTTTCAACCCGCATTCACAATTCTTCTACTCTCTGCAAACAAAGCACTTACCGCATCGATTCCTGCGGCCGATCCATCGTTCGTCCACTTTTAACAATTCCGCAACATCCCAGTAAGTAGTTGTTCACGTTCGGTTTGCTAATTTCTATCCGTATCTCTTTCTTGCATTAGCCTGAATAGGCCATCTGTTTCATCCGGGGTGTTGTTATTCGCAAATGTTATAGGGAGGATCGAATGGGTAGGATGCTGTCTGCATTGCTCATCTGCGCGCTCTTGGCCTGCGGGCCGCTTCGCGCAGACGATTCAAATACTGGAGACTCGGCCGCTAAGGCTTCCCCCGCGGCTGCAACGGACACCAAGCCCGCTGCGCCAGCCGCAAAATCGGAAACCAACAAGTCCGGCGCCGCAAAGCCGGCAACGGACTATCGCGAAGAGATCGAAGAATTGCGCCAGTTGATGCGCGAACAGTCGCAGCAACTCGCCGAACAGCAAAAGCAGCTTGAGCTGCTCCGCGAACAGCTCAGTTCCGCTCACAAATCGGAAGTTTCCGCCGCCGCTCCGGCCGCGGCCTCTTCCGCCGTCCCTTCAACCGTTCATGTTGTAACGGCCGATATGGCCACCGCGATCCGCCCCGAGCCGGGCGCATCCACCGAAGCGGCGCAGGATAAGCCGAAAGGCGAAGAATCGCCCACTTCGATCCACATCAAGGGCATCACGCTCACTCCCGGCGGGTACTTCGCGGCCGAAACCGTTTATCGCACTCACGCCGCAAGCGCCGACGTCAACACGCCGTTCACCGGCATCCCTTTTCCCGGCAACTCCTTGAGCAAGCAATCCGAATTCAACGCTTCGGGCCGCCAGTCGCGCATCTCCATGCTCGCCGAAGGCAAGCTCGATCACGCCAAGTTCACCGGTTACTACGAAACGGACTTCCTCTCCGCCGGCGCCAGTTCCAACAACCGCCAAAGCAACAGCTACACCTTGCGCCAGCGCCAGTTCTGGGGACAAGCCTCCCTCGACAGCGGCTGGTCCTTCACCGGCGGCCAGATGTGGAGCCTCGTCACGGAAACCAAGAAGGGCGTTCAGAATCGTACCGAAGCCCCGCCTCCCACCATCGACGCGCAATATAACGTCGGCTTCTCCTGGGCGCGCCAGTTCGGCTTCCGCGTCGCCAAAACTTTTGCCGACGACAAACTCGTCCTCGCCTTCGGTGTCGAAGGTCCGCAGACCACTTTCGGTGGCCGCGGCGTTCCCAACGGTCGGTTCTTCTTCAACGCTCCCGGTGCGGGCGGCGGTCTCTTCAACGCCACCGACGCCACCGGCTACACCCTCAACCAATCGCCCGACTTCATCGTCAAGGCCGCTCTCGATCCAGGCTGGGGCCACTACGAACTCTTCGGCGTCGTCAGCCGCTTCCGCGATCGCGTGTTTCCCTGCGGAGGCATCGCCGCAGGCGCGACTTGTGCGTTTGACGGATCGACTGGTCCTTCCACGAATGGCGCATTCAACGATTCGCGCTCCGGCGGCGGCATCGGCGCCAATCTTCGCGCTCCGGTCCTCGGCAAATACGGAGACTTCGGCATCCACTTCCTCGGCGGCGACGGCATCGGCCGGTATGGCTCCGCGCAGCTTGCCGACGTCACCGCTCGGCCCGATGGCACCCTCGCTCCGATTCGCGGCGGCCAGTTCCTCGGCACCCTCGAACTCCATCCCAATCCCAAACTCGACGTCTATTTGAACTACGGTGTCGAGTACGCCTTCCGCGCCTGGTACAACACCACACCCGTGGGAGCCGCAACCCCGAGCAGCGTCGGTTACGGTTCGCCTTTCTTCAACAACTCCGGCTGCGGCACCGAAACTCTTCCGGCCGGCGTGGGCGCACCCGGCACCGGCGCCACCTGCAACGGCGACCTTCGCAACGTTCAAGAAGGCACCATCGGCTTCTGGCACCGCTTCTACAAGGGCAATCGCGGCACGCTCCAGTGGGGCGCGCAGTATTCGTACCTCGTGAAGAATACCTGGAGCGGCAACAACAACAACCCGGCCAACGTCGGTGCGCAACCAAAAGGCATCGACAACATGGTCTTCACTTCGTTCCGCTACTTTCTTCCTTAACCCCAACTAAAATCGGACCGCTGCTGGCGCAGCTTCCGGTTTTAGACAACAAAGCCCTGGGCCGCCTCACCCCGCGGTCCAGGGTTTTTCTTTTTTTTTTGGAGTGCGGCGGCTCGAAGTCATCTCATAAATGGTTCTTTAGGACGTGGGGGCTTTAAGAAGTGCAGGCTTTAAGAAGTGGGTTCTTTAGGATGTGGCGGCTTTAGGAGGTTTAACCTTTATGACGTGGGTTCTTTAGGAGGTTTAGCCTTTATGACGTGGGTTCTTTAGGAGGTAGGTTCTTTAGGAGGCGGGGGCTTTTAGCCCCCACGGTGAGGCGAGGAAAAGGAGGGCTTCAGCCCCTGAAGAAACAACTTCCGCATTGCTTGGCCATTTATGAGATAGCGGCTAGACGCCGCTTTTCCTACATCCGCAACGTAAACCAAAGCCACAATCGCCATCAATCGCCAACCAAAAAAACCAGTCATCGACCTAAGCCTCTCTCTTCTTCTCCGCGCCCTTTCAACCTTCCACGCTATTTGCACGATTCGGAATCCGCTTTTTACTCTGAACTTTCAACTTTCAACTGTCAACTTTCAACTTTTCAACTCTTCTCGACACCAAAACCCGTCATCTCGACCGCAGCGGCCCGGCCTTTTCCCGCGTTCGGTTTCTGAACGCCGGGCCGCGCCATGGAGAGACCTATCTTCTCCGCGCCCTCCCACCCATCTCCGCGCGGCGCCAGCACCGGCGTCTCTGACACACGCTTCCACCCGGAACCCCCGCCAGTCTCCTGCGCCCGCACACAAAAAACAAAAACTCCCGCCGCGCCACAAACCGCAACCCATCTCCGCATTGTCCTTGCCCCAGCCATACCTCTATCTACCACGATTCCCGCCCCAAGTTCCCATTCCGTTCCGCGAAGTGGTCAGTTTCCAGTACTGCGTTGATCACGACTTGAGGATTACTTCCGGTTCGCCCGTAACTCGGTCACCATCACCAACGTGCCAGAAACGACCGCATGCAGAGTCTCGCCGAATGCCCGCGGCAAGGTAAAATTGCCCGCAGCAGAGGCCGGCCACCACCATGACTAAAGATGACATTCAGCTTCTCTACGAATACGACCGCTGGGCGAACAACAGGGTTTTGCAAGCGGCCTCCACTCTCGACGCAGAGGAGTTCACGCGTGATCTGGGCGGCAGCTTGCGTTCTGTGCGCGATACGCTCGTGCACATCATTGGCGGCGAGTGGGGTTGGCTAAAGTGTTGGAAGGAACCCTCCCCCGGCCCCACCTTCGTCGGGGATTTCTGGACGCGGCACTGGGCGCAACTTGATCCGAATGCGTTCCCTGACTTCGCTGCGGTGCAGTCAAGGTGGGCGGAAGTGGAGAAAGAACAAGTCGAATTTGTGAAGCGCCTGACAAACGAATCCTTGGGAAGGATGCTTCCTCTTCGCGCAGCACAAATCAGTCTGGCGCACCTCATGCAACATTTGGCGAATCATTCCACTTACCACCGGGGTCAAGTCGCGCTGATGATGCGTCAGCTTGCCGCCGAGCCGCTCGCCACGGACTTCGCCCTGTTTTTGATGGAAGGAGGGCGGCCCGTCCTCGAATTGTGAGGGATTTCCGCCCGAGAATCGCCTCAGGCTGCCTAGCGCCGATTTCGCTTGCTTTTTCCTTCAACCAGTGGTACACTTTCCCTTAGTCACTCTTGTGAGCACTTCCCGCGGCAACCAACCTGCCGCTTTTTTATTTTCCGCAGCCGCTAAATCCAATGCTTCTGGCCTAAATCCATTAGAATGAACACCTACAAAGGCAATAATATAGCTGACCGACTATTGGTGGGGTGCTATTCAGAACAACGGCTAGTTTGGCCTTTGGATACAGTGAGCCTCGTATTGCGCTGACTAATGCAGCGACCAACGCTAATGTTTATGACTAAGAGGGGTATGACAATTCTGGGAGTAATATTCAGTCGGATTAGGATTTTTATTCGGCTTCTCTTTGGCGGGATATTCAATCTTGCCGGAATACCAGGATTGGTACGTGATTGTAACTATCGGAGTGTCACAGCCAACGCTGAGATAACCGTGAGGCAAGGAGAATTGTTCACAATTATCTCAGTCAATGGGCTGGACATATATTTTCACCGCCTAACGGGATCAATAGACGGTGTTGGTTCTACGTCAAATTGCAAACTGGACGAAATTCGCGAATTAGCTGAGCTTCCCTCATCGAACGAGTACGAGCATCACATCGTTCAAAAATGAAGCTGGTTGGATTGCGGCGCAAGATGCGAGGGCCTTGGTCTGATTGTGAGCGGATGTGCTCATACAGACGGGCCTCTATGTCCTGAGCCTCTCCAATATAAATCCACTCGGAATTGTTATAGATTCCATATACACCAGATTCACGCGGCGCATATTTTGCAATCCCAAGCTCACTAAAAGTGATACCACTACTCATTGCAAATGGCATATAGCCACCTTTCTTCCTCGTCAAAGAGGATTGCTATGCGTGGACACACCCTTACTGTGTGTCCCGCTGGTTAATAGAATTGCTGTTGACGGGGAGGCACTGAGTGCCTAAGATAGTGGCTGTTAAGGTTCCACTATCCCCCGTCATCAGCACGGGACTCAACGCCTCACTTGCTCAAGGTGAGGCGTTGTTGCTTTCAGGCGCATAATAACACGCCAGAAACTCGTACACTAGCCATAGTTGCACATTTTTGGTGCAACACAAGAGCCTAGAGCCACAAAAAGGCCTCGGTCTAGGTTCGCGCCGCATACCATTCCGGCAATCCCCATGTACCTCGTCCGGCCCGCCGTACGACGGGATTAGGCCCGTTATGAGAACGGCTCAGCAATGTTTGCATTGTGCCTTGGTTTGATTTGAGGCCCCCTTTTGTCAGGGCGTTATAGATTTCCTCTAGGCTGCGTGCAGGTCGCCCAACCATGTTCAAGTATCGCGCGGTCGCATCGGCGACGCTCATTCCAACAAATGTATCGTGCTCTATCTCAGCGTCACGATTTTGCTGGCGCGTTATAGGGGAAATGGCAGCAGAACTAGTAAAAGGCTCTTCACCTAGAACCCGCTCCAATCCCTCGATAGCTGCGGTCAAGTTGTCGCGCCGAGCACGCAATTGTTCCAGCATGTTCCTAATGTCTAGGTTTTCGGCCATATTGTTATCTTGTGTGCTAAAATGCAGGCAGGCATTTAAGGGGCTCGGTTTCCCGAACCCCTCGCCCTGTAGCGGCTGCAACCGCTACTTAGGGCTTTGCCTGTCTCACGCTCACCAGCTCCTTTCTTGGTTCGGCGGGTTGTTAATGTTCCAAACGAGCAACCCGCCACCTTTTCCTAATATAACACACTTCTGAACCTTTCACAGGACAATTTCAACATTTTTTCCACTGTTCATCTGAACAACCCGTCGGCGTTGCGATGGTACCAAAATAGTTCAGAATGCCCTTGACATATAGGAACAATTAGAACATGCTTCGGTCACCGTGAACACGGCCACAACCCTCCAAGAAGCTATCCAATACTTCGCCAATTTCGAGAATTGGCGCGCCTTTATGGTCGAAATCCGCTGGCCGAATGGTGCTATGCAGTGCCCCAACTGTGGCTCTGAAAAGGCGGGTGGCAGGCATAATCGGAATCACCAAAAAGCGAATGCGTAAGCAAGTAGGGGCAGATTACGCTTTCGGTTTTTGAAAGCGTGGGTCCGCTCTTGTCTCTTTGCCGCAAATCATGTCACCTACCGGGCCTCTGCCACTTTCTTATTTTCTAGTAACGAAAAAATCTCATCAAACGTAAGTCTCTTAAAATCAACACTTGTGGATGTGTATCAAAACAAATCGCTTTATCCTGCTTAGAATCAACACTTACGCAAAACAGGGGAGGAGGGTGGCTATCTACTTTATAATCTAGCGCCTGCAATTCCTCGATCTAACCCAGCGTGCCCTGCAGCACTTCGCGCAGCAAATCCTGTTTCTGCGCCGTCAATTTCTTCCCTTGCGCCGTCAGGTAGAAAACGTCAATCGCCTTCTGGCCTTCCGTATCGATCAGCGCCACTTCAATGTTGCATGCCAATCGCGCCAGCGCCGAGCCCATGTCATACAGCAATCCAGGACGGTCCTGCACAATCACTTCCAGCAGCGTGCTGTGCGCCGAAGCCGAATCGTCAAAGCTGAGCCGCGTCTGAATCGCCACCTTCGGCGGACGCGCGCGGCTCGCCGTGTCGCGGCTTTGCAGCAGCGGCTCCAGCGCCGCCTTGTTCTGCAGCACGTCATGCAAACTTTTTAGGAAGCGATCGTTTTCCGTCGGATTCAATTCCAGCGTGCGGTGCATGTCCGTAAAATGAAAAGTATCCAGCACCACGCCTGCCGCGTTCGCGAACGCATCCGCCTTAATAATGTTCATGCCCCACGCGGCCAGCACGCCGGAAATCGTCGAAAACAGCGCCGGCCGGTCCGCCGTCAGCAGCGTCAGCGAAAATCCGTGCCGCTCCGCCGTCAGCTCCGTTTGCAGCGGCGCCGCGCCCAATTTCTGATAAAGCGCAAAATGCCGCGCAATCTCCGCCGCCGAATGCACCGCCAGGTATCGCCGCGGGAAACCTTCGAGGAATCGTTCGATGTCGGATTGCTTCGCATTTTTCTCGAGCGCCAGCACTTGCTCCAGCATCGATTTTTCATCCGATGCGTGCAGCCGGTTGCGGTCCAGCGTCCGGCTGAAGTGATTCGACGTCGCCACAAATAGCTGCCACAGCATTTCCGCTTTCCACGGCGTCAGCGCTTCGGGGTTCACCGCATGAATGTCCGCGTACGTCAGCAGCGTCAGCCGCTGCAATCTTTCCAGCGTGTTTACGCTCTCTGCAAATCCCGAAACGATCGAAGGATCGAAAATATCGCGCCGCTGCACCGTCGCGGACATCGCCAGGTGCTGCTCGATCAGAAAATGAACTTCCGCCTCTTCCTCCGCGGAAAGCCCCAACCGCCGCGCCGCCGTCTCCAGCGCTTCGAGGCTCCCCTGCACGTGATTGTCCGTCGGCATGCCTTTGCCCGTGTCGTGCAGCAGCAAAGCAAAAATCAGCAGGTCGCGCCGGTCCAGCGTCTTCCACAGCGGCGCAAAGGAAACGCCGCGCTCATCCGGCGGCTCCGCCAGCTCTTGCAAATGTTCGATCGTGCGCAGCGAATGTTCATCCACCGTGTAGCGATGATAGAAATCCCGCACCACCAGCGAATCGATCGCGCGAAACTCCGGCAAAATTTCCATCAGCAATCCCAGCCGGTGCATCGGCCGCAGCGCCACGCCGGGAAAATCTCCCGCCAGAATCTCTTTCAGCGTCTCCCACTCGATCGCCTGGTTCAGCACCGGCAATTCCGAATGCGTCATCACGTACGAAATGCTGCGCTCCGCTTCGCGTCCCAGCGGCGTTCCCGTCCTCGCCGCTTCCGCAAACATCGCATACATGATCGTGCGGTCCGAAAGCGCCTGTTGATTCAGCACTTCGATCTGTCCGCCGCGAACCGCAAAATCGCCCGTCACCGGCGGCGGCGTCTTCGTCACGCTTCGCGCCGCGGAGAAAAAACGCTCGCGCAAACTCGTGGGAGCAGCCATCTTTTGATCCATGTAGCGCAGCAATTGGCGGTTCAGCGTCCGCGCATGCCGAAAATAAATCCGCATCCACTCCGCCGCGCTTCGTTGCGCGCTGCCCCTCATCCCAAGCGATTTCTCGGCCGCTTCCGCCTGCGATTCGTACGTCAGCGCGTTGTCGTTCCGCGCATTGCTGTAATGCAGGAAGCATCGGATCGAACTCAGAAACTCCACCGCATCCGCCGCCAGCTGCTCTTCCGCCGCGCTCGATCCGCGCAAATCCTTCCGGTCGCCCATGATCTGCCGCAGCCAGTACGCCGCTTGATAATCGCGCAATCCCCCTGGCGCCTCTTTCACGTTCGGCTCCAGGTGAAAAATCGTGTTGCCGTAGCGTCCAAGCCGTTCCTTCGTCAGCCGGTGCAACTGCGAAAAAAGAAACGGCCGCGCCGTTCGTTCCGACGGCGGCAGAATTCTCTGGTCCAGCTTTTCAAAAAGCGCGGCGTCGCCATCGAGGAATCGGCGATCGAGCAGCGCCAGGTGAAATTCCGCGTTGTCTTCTTCAATGCGTTTGCATTCGTCGATCGTGCGGCCCGCCGAGCTTACGCGAAAACCCAAATCCCACATCGTGCGCGAAAATTCCGAAATCAGCGGGCGAAACTCTTCCTCGGTTTTGTCGTTGGCAAAAAGAAACAAAATGTCCAGATCGGAAAAAGGAAACAGCATTCGCCGCCCGTATCCGCCCAGCGCCAGCAAGCTCAATCCATCCGCCGGCGATTCGTGCAGCTTCAGCACGTCTTTGAACACCAGTTGCAGGGTGCGGTCCGCCAGCTCGCACAGCGCCAGCAGCGTCGCCTTCGCGCCCGCTCCGTGTTCAAAATTCTTGCGGATGCGCGCTCGTTCGTCCTCGCATTGTGCGCCGAGCACGGATAGTGGTGTAGCAGGGCCTGCCATTGGTTTTGTGGGGTGGTTCTCCGGTAGGAGACCTGGGCGCGCGGCGGAGGTCACGGATTCTAAAGCGCGCTTTCCCCGCGCTCCTCGTTGCGAATCCGGATGGCTTCGTCCACCCTCGTAAGGAATATCTTACCGTCGCCAATCTTTCCTGTCTTGGCTGTCTTTAAAATCGTGTCCACCACCGTGTTCACCAGCTTGTCCGGCAGCACCATTTCCAATTTTATTTTTGGCAGCAGGTCCACCGTGTATTCGCGTCCGCGATACACCTCCGTGTGGCCCTTCTGCCGCCCGTGCCCGCGCACTTCCGTCACGGTCATTCCTTCGATTCCCGCTTCGCGCAGTGCGTCTTTCACGGATTCAAACCGCGACGGCTGAATGATCGCTTCCAGTTTCATCATGAACGTTTCGCTCCGGCCTCTTTTTCCCCAGCAGCGTTCTTCTCCGCTCTACGAATCCAGGTAGTACGCTTCTTCGCCATGTTGCGTAATGTCCAATCCTTCCACTTCCTGTTCTTCGGTCACGCGGAATCCGGTCACCAGATCTGTAATCTTCAGGATCGCGATCGTGCCCACCAGCGCGAATCCCCACGCGATCGCAATCCCCACCAGCTGATTGCCGATCTGGCCCCAGTGGCCGTCGAGGCCGCCCACCGGTTTTCCCGCGCCAAAAATCGGATTGATCAATTGTTGCGCAAAAACGCCGGTCAACAGCGCGCCAATCGTTCCGCCCGCGCCGTGCACGCCAAAAGCATCCAGTGCGTCATCATAACCGAAGATGGCTTTAACGCGCGTAACCATCAGGTAGCAGAACACGCCGGCCACAAGGCCAATCGCGAGCGCGGGCATCGGGCCGACAAATCCCGCCGCGGGCGTAATCGCAACGAGCCCCGCCACCGCGCCGGAAATCGCGCCGAGCGCGCTCGCCTTTCCGTTCTTGATCCACTCCGCCACGCTCCAGCCGCAGGCCGCCGCCGCCGCGCCGAAATGCGTGGCCACAAACGCGCTCGAAGCCAAACCGCCCGCCGCCAGCGCGCTGCCCGCGTTGAATCCAAACCATCCGACCCACAACAAACACGCGCCGATAAAACTCAGCACCAGGCTGTGCGGCGGCATCGGCTGCTTCGGAAATCCCGTGCGCTTGCCCATGTACAACGCGCAAACCAGCGCGGACACGCCGGACGAAATATGCACGACGGTGCCGCCGGCAAAATCGAGCGTCGGAAATTTTCCGCCGAGCGACGCATTCAAAAATCCGCCCTTGCCCCAAACCATGTGCGCGAGCGGCGCGTACACGATCAAAAACCACAACGTCATGAAGAGCACCGTGCCGCTGAACTTCATGCGCTCCGCCGTCGCGCCGGTGATCAATGCCGGCGTAATCACCGCGAACATCAACTGGTATACCATGAACGTCAGTTGCGGAATCGTTCCCGCGTAATCCGGATTCGGATCGACGCCGACGCCGCGCAAAAAGGCGTGGCTAAAATCGCCGATCACCGGCCCGCTTCCGCCGAAACACAAGCTGTATCCGACGAGCGCCCACAGCACGGTGATGAGGCCCATCATCGCGAAGCTTTGCATCATGATCGCGAGCGTGTTTTTGCGCCGCACCAGTCCGCCGTAAAACAGCGCCAATCCCGGCCCCGTCATCATCAGCACGAGCGCCGCGCACAAGAGCATCCACGCGTTGTCGCCGGAGGATTGCGCCGCCGTCACGCGCTTGTCCAAATCCGCCAGCTTGTCGTTCAAAGCTTTTGCATTGTCCGGTTGTACGGCGCTAGGGGAAGAAGGAGCGGAAGGAGGAGAAGAGGAGGAAACTGAAGTTTGTTGCGCGCGGAGCGGCATTGCGCAAAGCGCCAAAACCATAAGCAAACACCAACACTTCGCAACTCGCTTCATCACTCGCTTCACCCCGTTGCCAACTTGTTCGCGGCGGTGCGGGACTGCACGGATGGTCCAAGGAGGAATGCCGCATTTGGCATGCGGAATTATACGCGCGTCGAATCGGGCGCCACTTTCGAAAAATTTATGCCCAGCATCGATTTTTCTGATGCGACCGCGCGCGTTTCCGCCGTCCTTATGAATTTCTTATGTAATTGCGTTTCACTTCGCTTACAAATCGGTCCGCTTCGCGCGTCGGTTTCGGTATCCGCCGGCAATCGCTCACCGCCAGAGTCCAGCGAATCGCGCTCTCGAGCGACACGCGATGGCCCTGCGAAATATACACCGGCTTTACGCCATCCCGCGTGCGCAACGCCGCACCGATCCGTTCTCCACCGGCTTTCGCATCCACGAGCGCCGCCCAACTGCCCGCTTTTTCCGGCAGCTCTGCGTGCGTTCCGAGCAAAATACTTTTCGCGCAACCGATCGCCGGGCGGCCCAGCAAAATTCCCAGGTGCGTCGCGAGGCCCATCCTTCGCGGATGCGCGTAGCCTTGCCCATCGCAAAACAACAAATCCGGCATACATTTTAATTTGGCAAGCGCCGCCAGAAGAACCGGTATTTCGCGAAAACTCAAAAGTCCCGGCACGTACGGAAATCGCAGCGGTAAGACGGCGTACGCTCTCGCGATTTCCGCCATTTCCGGAAAACGGAAAACCACCACCCCGCCAATGGCGCGATTCGCTTCGCGCAGCGCCGCCCATCGCGAACCTTTCTTCAACGCCTGCGATCCGCTTAAGACAAACGCCGCATCGAGGCCGGCGACGGTTCGCACTTCGCCCAACCGATCCTCGCCGTCCCACTTTGCGCGCAGCTTTTCCTGAATTTCCCGCGCTTTTGCCGGCGCGACGTTCCACTCGTGCAACTTCTTACATCTCATTTATCCGTTTCTCCGCCGCCTCATCGTATAATGCCTTGCGGCGCGGGGCTGCTCGATCGTCCCCGGCCCATTGCGATGACTTTTTACGCTCCCATCGAAATCAACGTTCGCGAAGACGCCGGCGTCCACGTTTTCGAGGTGCACGGCCGCCTGACCATCGGCGATTCGAGCGAGCAGCTGACCATGGCGCTGCAATCCGTTTTGCAGAGTGGCGCGCGCAAAGTCGTCGTCTTGCTCGATGGCGTGCCGCAGATTGACAGCTCCGGCATTTCCTCGCTCGTGCGTATTTCGATCGCGCTCGGCCGCGAAGGCGGCAAGCTCTATCTCGTCTGCAAGCCGGGCCGCGTTCGCGATGCATTGACCGTTACGCGCCTGGTCGAAGCGATACCCACTTTCAATTCCGAAGCCGAAGCGCTCAACGCGTTCGCGTAGCGGCAAGATTTCGCTCGCACCACGTTCTGGTTATGATGAACTTCCGTTCACTGGAGCGTCGTCATGCGAGCAGCCCGTCGCCTCGCCTCCCTGTGCTTTCTCGTCTTGAGTTTTCTTGTGCTTCGCCCCACGCCGGCTTCGGCACAGATTACTGTGTCTTCCATCACGTTGGCCGCCGAACAAAAATCGCAACTGCAAGATCTTGCGTCACGCGTTTTGAAGCACGGCGACGCGGCGCGCAGCAAAGAAGGGAAGTTGCGTGATTCTGGTGGGCAATTTCACGAATGCTTCCGGGGCGACGTCCATGCTCGCAGTACAACTGGCGGACAGCGTGTCGAGCGAACCGAGCTTGCAACAGAGCGGGATGCGGATCTTAGAGATCTCGCGAAGTTTTTTTCGCGCTCTCTTTCCAGTTGTCGAAATTGCGAATTGGAATCCAAGTCTTCCAACTTGCCGCAACGTATTGTTTTCTAGGGAATTAGCACGACTTTTCCGATGGTGCCCCTGCCGGCAAGGGCTTCGAAGGCTCTTTCGAAATGCGCGAGAGGGAAAGCGTTTTCTGCAAATAATTTCACCTGTCCCCGGGAAATTAAGCCGAGGAGATCCGAAATGCAAGGCGCGACTTGTTCGGGGCGCAAAGACGGGAAATTGAATCCGATGAGGGATTGGTTCTTGTGAATTAACTGCTGGAGTTTTTCCGGCGTGATGGTGTCGTACATATTTTTTGCTCCAAACACCACGACGCGGCCAAAAGGCGCAAGCAGCTTGAAACTTTGCTCGCCAAGCGCGCCGGAGACGCATTCGAGAACGAGATCCGCGCCTAGTCCGCCGGTTGCCTGCATCACTTGATCTCCCCAGTCGCTGCGCGAGTAATTGATGGCAACATCAGCGCCCAGGTTTTTTGCGAGAGCGAGCTTTGCTTCCGTGCTGGCGAGGGCAATCACGCGCTTGACGCCGAGAATTTTGGAAAGTTGGACAAGGAAGAGGCCCACGCCGCCGGCAGCGGCTTGAATGAGCACGGTGTCGGTTGGAAGAGGTTTGGCAGCGAGTTTCAAAAGGGCGTAAGCCGAGAGTCCCTGGATGGTGATAGAAGTTGCTTGGGCAAAAGAGAGTTCGTTCTGGATGAGGATAGCCGTGCTGGCATCCGCGACGGCATACTCCGCGTAACCACCGCTGGAAACGATGGCGGCGACGCGGTCACCGATTTTCAGGTTTTTTACGGCGGAGCCGACTTCAGCAACGATTCCGGCAGCTTCAAAGCCCATTACGAAGGGAAAGGGTTTGAAGACAGGGTACTTGCCGCGAGTCTGCTCGATCTCGGCGTAGTTCACGCCGGCGGCCTTGACCTCGATCAAGACTTGCGCCGGGCCGGGAGAGGGTTTTGGGACGTCAGCCAACTGGAGGCTTTTGAAACCCAGGGTACCGGTTAATTGGACTGCTTGCATCAGCATGTAGAGGCCTTTCCCTGGCGTGGCAAATGGAGTGCGAGCCGCCGCCGGAACCACGATGGCACAGCAGGTTCCAATTGTGAAGTAGGCACATTGATGTTATGTTGGTACAAATAGTATACCGAGGTGAACGGTGAAAAAGAGCGTTACCGGATGTCCGGTGGAAGAAGCAATGCGCGTTCTTGGCGGACGATGGCGCGCCGTGCTGGTTTTTTATCTGCTGGATGGGCCGAAGCGCTTCAGCGATTTGCGGAGGGATGTGCCGGGGATTTCGCAGCGAATGCTCACACTGGACTTGCGGGCGCTGGAGGGCGCGGGGCTCCTCACGCGTACCGTTTTTGCCGAGGTGCCGGCACGCGTGGAATACCGGATTACGGCCGACGGGCTGCGCCTGCGTCCGACGATCAACGAACTGTGCAAATGGGGCCGAGTGCTGGAGGCGAAGAGGAAGGGCGTGACCGCGACGCGCTAACGGTCACGCGCCTGGTCGAAGCGATTCCCACGTTCAATTCCCAAGCCGAAGCGCTCAACGCGCTCGCGTAGTTGCAAGATTTCGCTCACGCCGCGTTCTATGTATTATTTCGTTGAAGCCAACGGAGTCCTCTTATGCGAATCAATTCTCGCGATTACACCCGACTTGTTTTGGCGACACTCACGATGATTTCGGTTGCCGGATTCGCCGATGCGCAGTCCGCGCTGAATTTATCGAAAATGCAGCAAAGCCAGCTCTGCGATCTGGCTTCGCGTATCTTGAGGCATGCCGACGCGGCCGGGTGCAAGAAGGACTCCTGCACAATTCTCGTCGGCAATTTTGCCGGACTATCTGGAGCGACTACACCACTTGGCATGCAACTTGCCGACGCGCTTTCCTCGGAACTGGCTTCGGAGGCGAAGGGCATTCGCGTTGTCGATCGAAACCGGCTGCAGGAATATCTAGTTCGGGAACGGATTGAATCGAAGCTTTTGGAAGACGACAATGCGGCGCGCTGGCTGGCGCAAGAAAATGGCGCTAATTTTGTCCTGGTGGGTTACCTGCGCGGCGATGCTGCCCAAAAAAATCTTCACGTGCAATTGCTGGACACACGCGATTTTGGGAAGAAGAATGCAAAATCCAAAGGGCGCGCGGAGGAAGCGACGTTCAACGACCTCGGGTTCAGCGGCGATCTGGATCCGGCGGAGCCATTTGGAAAGTTACCGGAGCTGCCCGGCGCAAAAGGCGCGTTTGAGTATTCGAAAGCCGCGAAAGGCCAGGCGGCCACACCGCCACGCTGCTCCTACATGCCCAATCCGTCGTATGCGGAACAGGCACGAGTGGTGAAATTACAGGGAGTCTTGATTGTGCAAGTACTGCTTTCGGAGAGCGGCGAAATTTCCGGCGAGCAGATTGTCAAAGGCCTTCCTTTTGGATTGAATGAACACGGAATAGAGACAGTCAAGCGATGGCGCTGCAATCCGGCAATAGTCGACGGGCAACCGAAAGCGACGATTGTGCCGATTGAAATCTCATTCCGTCTTTTTTGAACAGGTGGGGAAGCAAACAGGTTAAGGCCGGTAGCTTGAACGACAAAATGGCTTGGAAACTTAACCGCCTTTTTTGAGTTCGGCGAGGACGAGTTTGGCGACTTCTTTGAGGGTTTCGAAGACGCCGATGCCTTTGATGGCGACGCCTTCGAGGACGGGCTCGCCTTTTTTCTGCAATTGTTTGGTGAGGGCTTCGACGCTCATGGCGTTGGGCAAATCGCGCTTGTTCAGCTGCAAGACGTAGGGAATCGTGTCGAAATTGAGATTGTGTTCTTTCAGGTGTTCCTGCAGGTTTTCCATTGTTTCGAAATTGGCGTCGAGGCGTTCTTCCTGCGAATCGGCGACGAAGACGACGCCGTCCGCGCCCTTTAGAATCAACTTGCGGCTTGCTTCGTAGAAGACCTGACCGGGAACGGTATATAAATGGAAGCGCGTTTTGAAGCCGCGCACGGTGCCCAAATCCAAGGGCAAGAAATCGAAGAAGAGGGTGCGGTCGGTTTCCGTTGCCAACGAAACCATTTTTCCTTTTTGATTTTGGCCGGTGTGGTCGTACACCCACTGCAGGTTCGCGGTCTTTCCGCCCAGACCGGGACCGTAGTAGACGAGCTTGCAGTTAATTTCGCGCGCAGGAAAATTAATGAACGGCACGTTTCATCGACCTTGAGAAAGCCCCAAACTTATAGCATACGCAGCGCACTGCGGCCAATTGCGGCCCGCTCCGCCACCCGATGAGCTTTGCAACCGCTACTAGTTTCCGCGACTTTCCCCGCTTCTCCCAACCAATTTTTCCGCACTGCTCCCTCTCGGTAACGCCCGCATGCCTTCGGAGGGGTTTCGTCGCCAGGCTATGTATTCCGGCGAGCCCAACCCTCGGGCCGCTGCACCCAGCGACAAATGGAAAATTCGCCGCACTCGACGAAACATCGAACTTGTCGGCATGCTAGCGCTTTCGCGCGGCTGCCGGTCAAAGGAAACTGCAACACGATGATTCGGCCGCGAATGGTTCGATTCGCTGCGGCGGCGAAGGCGCGTCGCCCATGGCCCGCTCGACGACTATATTTCTCCGGTTGGACGGGCTCGACACATTGGCCGACACGATGCTGCTGCGCCTCGCCTCCGAAGCGAAATAGAGCGCTTTTCCGCAAGGCGCGGCGCGCAACAACCGGGCAAGAGTTGACAGACAAAAATGCTATGCTCTACTTTCGGCGGCGATTTTTTGCGTGCATAGTCGCTTAACGAGGTCAGGCAACAGGGCAATGAACTTTCTGACTCGACTCCTCGTCGCTACGCTCGGCTTCGCAATCGTTCAGGGATTGGCCGTCGCGGAGCCGGCCCAATCCTCGGCATCGCCGGCGTCTCCGCCTGTGGCCGGCGCGGCGATTGCCGCGGAGCCGCCCGCTCCGTTTGCGGAAGCGCGGCGGTTGCTGCGCACGGGAAAGTTTGCGGAAGCCGAAACGGCGTACAACGAAATCCTGAAATCCGAGCCCGGCTCGGCGCTCGCCTACGCCGGACTCGCGCACGTCTACTTGAAGCAAAAGCGGACAGCCGAAGCCGACAAGGCCGCGGCAAAATCGCTCGAGCTTGCACCGACGGCAAGTTTCTCGCGGATTGCCGTCGGCGAAGTACGCTTTCGGCAGGGGCGCATCGGCGACGCGGAAACTATTTTCACCGATCTGGTGAAAGCAAACGCCGGCGACGCACGCGCGTATTACGGGCTGGGGCGCGTGTACTGGGCCGCTTCCTACTACCAGCACGCAAAACTGATGTTCGACAAAGCGAACGATCGCGACCCGGACGATCCGGACGTACACAAACGGTGGCTCTTCACGCTTACGCGAAAGGAGCGGATCGCCGCGCTGCGGGGTTATCTTGCCGGTGAAACGAGCGACGATCCGGAAGAGCGCGAGCACCTGGAGACAAGTCTTGTGACGCTGAACGAGGCGGAAGAAGAAAATCGGCGGGGCTGCCACATCGTAAGCACGGTGAAGGAATCGCATCAATCGATGGAACAACTGATGTATGGCGCGAAACGCATCCGTGGATACGGGCTGAAGGTCAACATTGACGGCGCAAAAGACAAGTTACTGCTGGACAGTGGCGCCTCGGGGATTCTGATCAGCCGGAAAATGGCGGAGAAAGCCGGAATCAAATCGATCGTGAAGACGGATGTGCACGGCATTGGAGACAAAGGAGCCGTTGCGAGCTTTATCGGCGTCGCGGACTCGATCAAGGTCGGCGACGTGGAGTTCAAGGGGTGCCACATCGAAGTTCTCGATCGCAACTCGGTGACGGACGAAGACGGACTCATCGGTTCGGATGTCTTCAGCTCTTTTTTGGTGGAGATCGATTTTCCGAATCAGAAGTTTAATCTGACGCCGCTGCCGCCGATGCCCCCGCTCTCCGAGACGGAAAAAGCGCTCATCGCGAAGTATCCAAATATTGCGCGCTTTCGCGACCGCACCATTCCTCCCGAACTAAAATCGTATTCGTCGATTTACCGCTTCAACCACATGCTGCTGATTCCCACACGCGTGAACGATCTTGCTCCGAAACTCTTCTTGATCGACACCGGCGCGTTCAGCGACACGATCTCTCCGGAAGCGGCGCGAGAAGCGACCAAGGTGCGGGCGGATGCAAGAGTTCAAGTGAAGGGACTGAACGGCGCCGTAAAAAACGTGTACACCGCCGACGACATTACCCTTATGTTTTCGCACTACCGCCAGCCCGCGCGCGACATGGTTTCGTTTGACACGACCGAAATCAGCAACCGGGTGGGGACGGAAGTTTCCGGCACGCTTGGCTTCGCGATGCTGTACCAGATGAGCCTCAAGATCGATTACCGAGACGGACTTGTTGATTTTGGCTACGATCCGAACCGCTGGCACTGATGCAGATCGGAAACTGTGTGGATTAATTTTTGTTGCCGGCGGATTTTCCGCTGCCTTCCTTTACGGTTCTGATGCCGTCCGCCGCCAACCCTTCGAAGCGCTCCGTCAATCCGCTTGGCCAACGAACCTCGACCCAATCGACATTTGCCGCGCTGCCGAGACCGAAATGGACGCGCAGGTCGTTGCTGGAATTGAAACTCGAACCGCTGCGGACTTCATCGACGCGAGTGCGTCCGCCGGCGCGCACTTGAATTTTCGCGCCGATGGCGTCGCGGTTGGATTTGGTGCCAATGGTTTTTATTCCGATCCAATGATTCGCGCTCTTCACCTCGTTTACGAGCAGGCTCAGCGGCGCATTCATATTGCTGACGACGGCGGACATTCTGCCGTCATTCCACAAATCGCCGACGGCGAGGCCGCGCGAAGAGCGCGGGGTGGCAAGGCCGGGCCCCGAACTATCGGAAATATCTTCAAATTTTCCGTTGCCCAAATTGCGATAGAGGAGGCGGGGCTCTTCGTATTCGCTGCCAAGGTGCTGCTTGGTTACTTCCGGGTAGACATGGCCGTTTACGAGTAATAAGTCCGGCCAGCCGTCGTTGTCGACGTCGACGAACATCGTGCCCCAGCCCAGATATTTGGTATGGAGGCCGAGGCCGGCGGCGAAGGTGACATCGTCGAACGTGCCGTCGCCGTTGTTGCGATAAAGGGTTGCGGTATCGTCGGAAAAATTGGTTTTGAAAATGTCGAGCCGGCCGTCGCCGTTGTAATCGCCGATGGTGGAGCCCATTCCGGCTTGCTCTTTTCCGTCTTCGTTGAAGGCCGCGCCGGCCACGACGGCGACATCGGTAAAGGTGCCGTCGCGATTGTTGCGATACAAGATGCTTGGCGTGCTGTCGCAGGCAACGTAAATGTCGGGCCAGCCGTCGTCGTCAAAGTCAAAGGTGGAGACGCTGAAACCGTAGTGGCCGTTGGTATTTTCGATTTTCGATTTTTGGGTGACGTTTTCGAAAGTGCCGTCGCCCTTGTTGCGATACAAAATGTTTTTTCCCCACGGCAAGCCGCGCGGACCGCACATGACCGGCACGCCCTTCCACAGGCACGAGGCGCGTTCGCCGGGGCCGGGCGCGGTTGAGAGATCGAAATCGACGTAGGATGCGACGAAAAGATCGAGTTTGCCGTCGCGATCGAAGTCGACGAAGGCGCAGCCGGTGCTCCAGGCTTTTCCGGTTCCGCCGACGTGAGCGGCGTCGGAGACGTCGGAAAAGGTTCCGTCGCCATTGTTGTGGTACAAGACATTTTTGCCGAAGTAGGTCACGAACAAATCGTCGAAGCCGTCGTTGTCGTAATCGCCGACGCAGACGCCTTGTCCCCAACCGGGATTTTTTGCGAGGCCGGCTTTTTCGGTGACGTCGGTGAAAGTTCCGTCGCGATTGTTGCGATAAAGATGGCTGGTGGGCGGTTTTTTATTGGCGATCGGATTGAGAGTGGTGCCGTTGACGACAAAAATATCGGGCCAGCCGTCGTTGTCGTAGTCGAAAATGGCGACGCCGGTGCCGGTTGTTTCGAGGATATATTTTTTTGTGTCGACGCCGCCAAACACATTGAGAGCGTTGAGGCCGCGTTTCTGCGCTTCATCCACGAAGAACGCGGCGTTGTTTTTTTTTGCCGAAGCGTCTTGCGCGGAGGCGAGCGGGCCTTTGAATGCAAGCATCGCGGGGAGAGAGATTCCGAGCGTGAAGGCCAGCATGCGGGAGAGAGCGGTCGAGGTTGGATGCATGAGCGATACGAAATCGTAGAGGCCGCGGCGAGCGCGGTCAAGGCGTAATGTATTTGCCGCGAAGTTTGCCGCCGCCATCTGATGTTAGGATGGGAAGGAAGGGCCAATTTCACGTGAATTCATCGATTTTACATGGGCGATCGCGGCTGGCGTTTGCCGCGCGAGTTTTCGGATTATTTCTTTGCGCCGCCGCGGCCGGACAGGCGCCGAGCGCGGTTGCCGCCATCGCGTTGCAAGAGCAAAATGGCGCGGCCGCGAAGGCGAACGAGAGTTACGCGGCGGGGATCGAGGCGCTGAAGCGGCAGGATCTGGGGAGCGCGCGCAAGAAATTCGAAGAAGCGGCGCGGCTTCGTCCTGGAAGCGCGGAAGCGCATAATTCGCTCGGTTACGTTTTATTGATTTCCGGCGATAGCGAGGGTGCAATCCGCGAGCTGCGGAGTGCGACGCGACTTGAACCCGGGCTTGCGCAAGCTCATTCGAATTTGGCGAGCGCGCTTTTGCAAAAGGGAAGCGCGGCGGAAGCAACCCGCGAGGCGCGAGAGGCGGTGAGGCTCGAACCGTCAAACCCCGATGCGTACCGGACGCTGGGGCGTTCGCTCGGCGCGACGAACGATTTGACGGGAGCGGTGGAAGCGATTTCGAAAGGGCTCGAGAGCAACCCGGATTCGGCGGAGCTTCACGACGATTTGGGGGTTTTGCTGGTGAACGGGGGCAAACCGAGCGAAGCAGCGGAACAATTTCAAGCAGCGATCAAGATTTCGCCGGATGCGACGGATGCGGCGTTTCATCTGGGCGTTTTGGAGTACGAGAAAAAAGAGGTTGCGGAGGCGCGGAGGCTGCTTGAGCAGTCGACGCGCGCGCGGCCGGGAAATGCGCTGGCGCAGTATTATCTGGGGCTGGCGGCGCGAGATTCAGGGGACGCCGCTGCCGCGATTTCCGCGTTGGAACTGAGCGTAAAGCTCGAACCGGCGAATGAACCGGCGCAAAAACAGCTGGGAGTATTGTTGCAGCGCGCGGGCCGGACGGAAGAGGCGCTCGGTGTATTTCGCGCAACGGTGAAACGGCATCCGGTAGACGGCGACGCGCATAACGACCTGGGGCTGGCGCTGCTGCAAGCGGGCAATGCGACGGACGCCATTGCGGAATTTCAAAAGGCGCTGGCGGCGAGGCCAAAAGACACGGGATACGCAACGAATCTTGGCGCGGCTTATCTTCAGAAAGCGGATTTCGTTGCGGCGGAGCGCCAGTTCGAAACCGCGCTGGAAGAATCGCCGAATAATGCGACGCTACACTACGATCTGGGGCTTGCGCTGAAGCTGCAGGACAAGCTGGCGGAGGCCAGCGCGGAGTTGCGGAAAGCGGAATCGCTGGATGCACAGCAGCCGGATGCGCCTTACACGCTTGGAGTGACGCTGTGGCAGCAGGGCGAACTGGACGATGCGGTGAAGGAGCTTCGAACGGCGACGCGAATCAAGCCGGACTACGCGGAAGCGTTTTACGCGCTGGGAACAGTTTTGAAGCAACAGGGCAAGTTGCGGGAAGCGGCGGATGCGTTGCGGGAAGCGCTGCGCTTGCAGGCGGATTTTGCGGGCGCGCACACGACGCTGGCAGCCGTGTTGCGGCAATTGGGGGACAACGACGGAGCCGCCGCGGAAGCCAAGGCCGGCGCGGAACTGGCAAAGCGCAAAACGGATTTGCAGGCGGCGGTGTTTGCGACGAATTCTGGAAAACGGCTGCGGAACGCGGGGGATTTGGAAGGCGCGATTTCGCAGTTTCGTTCGGCGATCCTTGCCGCGAAGGATTTTGCTCCGGCGCATTACGAATTGGGACTGGCGCTCGTGCAGCAGGGAAAAAAGGACGAGGCAAAAAAGGAATTCGACGCGGCGCGGGCGATTGATCCGAAGGCCGTGCCGGCGGGGAACTGAGGGGAATCAGTTCTTCGCGCCACGCAGCGCGACGAGTTCGGAATCGACGGGGACGCCCTTGGCTACTTTGACGCGAATGATCGCTTCAAATGGCGCCAATTGACGGGGGTCGTTTACATCGAGCCGCTGCAGCAGAGTGGCCAGATAACTTTCGCGAGTGACGAACTCGACGGCGGCCTGCGTGCCAATGGTGGTTGTGCCGGCCAAAATCAGCTCCGAGTGCTCGGGATTAATGCCCTTGACGAGGGCCACGACGGCGTAATCTTCGAGCATCTGAACATTGGAAGGACTTGCCATATAGTTCGCGGCTTCGCCCGGACGAGGATTGACGTTGACGATTTCCATATTTCCGGCGCGTGCGCCGTCCTGGACGCGGCGGAAGAAAAATTGTTTGGTGCTGGGGATTTCCAAAAGAGTGAGATTTTCGCCGGGAGAGCCGATGAAAATCAGGTCGTTGTTTTTTGCGTCGTCGAGGGAGAACAGGCTGCCGCGTTTTACACGCGAAGACTGATGCAAGGCCGCGAAGACCAGATCAAGATTGTGCACGGCAAGAACTTCGCCGACGCCGGTATAGTGATCGAGAATCGGAGTCTTGCCATCTTTTTTGGCGTCGAAGTAACGCATGCCGAAAGTTGGCGATCCAACGAACTGCGCGTTGCTGAAAATGATCCAAGGCTCTTCGGGACCGGAGAGGAAGCCTTTCCAGAAGTTGCGGAACGGCGCCGGCGCTTCGGAGGCCGGTGCACTTTGACTTTGCGAGGCGCCGGCGCGGCGTTCGCCGGAATATTCGCGAACAAGCAGGGCGACGGCCAAGGCCAGGGCGAGGCTTAACCCGATGACGGCGGCAACCCAGGCGCCGGGCGGAGCGGCGGGCTTAATTCCGTTGAATTGCGCGTCGGAGGCTCCGTTGTGCGCGGCCGGGGCGACGCGATCATGAATGACGACGGCATAGCTACCCTTGGGCACTTCAATGATTGTGGCGTCGTTCGATCCTTCGGAGCTGTAGTACTCATTTAGCTTGGAGCGGAGGCGGCCAGCCTGGACGCGAACCATGGAATCGAGCTGAGGGTCAAAGTCGGCCTGTCGCCCGAAGACTTCCGTGGCGATCTGGTATTCCTTGACGGGAACGCCGGGTTGTTCGACGGCTTGTTTGGCCAAATAGCGAAGAAGTTTGCAGAGAGACTCGGAACCATGAAGCGTGTGGCTGTTAACCAAACGTTCGACTTCCGCCAGGAATTGCGCACGGTCCGCCAGGGTGACCTCAGTGACATCGATGTAACGTGAGAGTAGCAAAGCGTCTATCTAATTGCAACAAAGGGATTTAAATGATGTAACAGTATCAAACCTTCTGAGACTTACCTCACCCAGCGAAAAAGCCGATAACTCGTAACACATTTTTGTTTCGTTCGAAGTGTCGCATGGGGTGTCTTCGGCAAAAGCAACGCGCCGCGGTGATTTAACGATGCAGGGCCGCGAAATAGAACCCCAGGGCGATGCAGTTTCAGGGTCGGTCTGCCATTTCGAACGGGGAGATGTACCTGCCGCAGAGCTTGGGTAGCTCGAGCGCGCAGGATTCGCAGGGCATTATCAGGAGGGGTGTAATGAAAAAGCGGTATTTTCTAGGGTGTTTTGTAGCGTGTTGCATAGTATTGGGTTTGTGCGCGTCTGGCGCATCGGCTCAAGCGGTATTTGGAAGCATTCTTGGATCGGTGGTTGACAGCCAGGGCTCCGCAGTGGTGGGAGCGAATGTGACGGTCACATCGGTCACCAAGAATACGGCCGAGACAACGGTCACGAACGACAGCGGCAATTACACGGTCACGCACCTTATTCCGGACACTTATAACGTTCACATCGAAGCGCAGGGTTTCAAGTCGTACGATGTGAAGAACATTCAGGTTTCGGCGGACAACTCCGTCAAGGTCGATGCGACGATGGCGGTGGGCGCGATCACGCAGTCCGTGGAAGTTACGGGTGAAGTCCCGCAGCTGAAGACGGATCGCGCGGACGTCGACGTGGAGTTCAACCAACAGTATGTGAAAGACCTTCCGATCCTGAACCGGAATTTTACGAATTTCGAATTGCTCTCGCCCGGCACGCAGAAGCTGCCCGGCTTTAGCCACGCGGCAACGGAAAACCCGCAAGGCGGCGGACAGATTCAAGTGAACGGACAGCATTTTTCGGGCACGAACTTTGAACTCGACGGCACCGATAACCAGGACCCGATTCTGGGAATCATCGTGGTGAATCCGAACCTGGATGCGATCGCGGAAGCCAAGATTGCATTGCAGGATTACGATGCCGAATCCGGCAAGGCAACTTCGGGCGTGGTTCAGGTTCAGACAAAATCCGGTTCGAACGAACTGCACGGCAGCGGTTTCTATTTCTATCGCGGCAGCGATCAACAAGCGCGCGATCCTTTCACGAACAAGCCGGGTGTGCCACTCGCTTCGGCGAGCTGGAAGCAGTTCGGCGGCTCGGCGGGCGGCGCGATCATCAAAGACAAGCTTTTCTTCTTTGGCGACTATCAGGGCACACAGCAGCAACAGGGCATCACGAACCTGTACACGATTCCGACTGCGACCGTGCTTAGTTCCTGCAACTCCTTGACGCATAAAACGGGCTTCTGCGACTTGAGCCAGTACCTCACTGCGTTTGGCGCCGCCGGGCAGATTTTCGATCCGAATACGGGCGACCCCCATACTGGCGTCGGCCGCACCGCATTTGCCGGCAATTTGATTCCAATTAACAGAATCAACCCGAACGTTGCGAATGTGCTCGCGCTATTCCCCACGCCGACGACCAACGACGTGAACAACAACTTTGTCTCCACCGGCGCCGGGCCCTATGACCAGAAGTCATTCGACGTCCGCATCGATTACAACGCGCCGCATAATTACCAAGTATTCGGACGCTTCAGCCAAGACTACTTTTCTTTGTCGGGCCTCGGCGGCCTGGGAGCGCTTGGCGGATTGGGATTTGGTCCGGGCGGTCTGAACGGGAGCTCGATCGTTCACAACTACAGCTTGGCGAGCGGATTCACCAAGCCGATTGGGAGCAAGTGGCTGACCGACTTCCGCTTCGGGTACTTCAAGTACAACCCGCAGACGGCGTACTCCGACGCGAACGCGACTCCGGCGGATAAACTGGGTTTCCCCGGATTGAACTCGGGCCCCGGCATCGTGGGTCCGCCGACGACGGGCGGATTGCCCGGCTTTAATTTCACGCTGAACGGCGGCGGCGCGGGTTCTGGAAACGGCACGCTCTCCTCGTTTGGCGATGGATTGAACATCGGACGTTGCAATTGCCCGCTGACGGAAAGCGAACAGCAATTCCAGTTTGTGAACAATTGGACGCGTACGCAAGGCAACCACACGATCAAGTTTGGCGCGGACATTCGTTACGCCGAGAACCTTCGTGTGCCGAGCGACGCGAGCCGCACGGGCCTTTTGAACTTTGATTCCGGCGCAACGTCGGATGGAGGGAACGGGGGCCTGGCTCTCGCAACTTTCCTACTGGGTGACGTGACGTCGTTCCAGCGGTTCGTCAGCACGAGCCTTAACGCCGCTGAACGCCAGAAGAGGTGGTTCTTCTACGGTCAGGATTCCTGGCGCGTGAGCCAGAAATTCACTTTGACGTACGGCTTGCGGTGGGAAATTTATTTCCCGGAGAGCGTCAACGGCAAAGATAATGGCGGCTTCGCCAATCTCGACCAAGGCGTGATTCGAGTTGCCGGCGAAGGTCCGATCGGACTGAACGGCAACATCAACAACACGTACAAGGCGTTCGCTCCGCGGCTTAGCGCGGCGTATCAATTCGATTCCAAGACGGTGATGCGGCTCGGATATGGACGCGGGTTCGACATCGGCGTGTTCGGCTCGAACTTCGGCCACGTTGTCACACAGAACCTGCCAGTGCTTGCGCAGCAATCGCTTTCAGACTCGAACCTGAATCCAGCCAATACGAACAACCGCACGGCGGTGTTCACGCTGTCGCAAGGTCCGAACCCATTCAGCTTCGCGGGAATCCTTGGCGCCATTTCGCCAAATGGCACGTTGCCTTTGAACGGCCCGGACGGCACGGTAGAACCCAGAATTCGCCCGACGGTGCAGCGGCTGCCGACCATCGACCAATGGAATGCGACCGTGCAGCGGCAGATTACGCCGACCATCAACTTGACGGTGAGCTACATTGGCAACAAGGGAACGCACGTTTTCGCCGGCGGTGGGCCGTCGTACAACAACAACGAGCCCGCGGTCGGTGCCGGAACGGACGCTTATCAATGCACCCCCAACCCGGCGCCAAACCTAGGAACGTTTGATTGCAAGCAGTCGTTCAAGCCATTCGTTTCGCAAGCGGACCGCCGCCGTTTGTTCCTGAACGGAGTGCCGGCATTTACGTATCCCGGTTCAACTTTCACGGATTTGCAGGGCATCGTGCATCCCACGCCCGCTTGCTGCGCCGTCGATACGGGATATTTCGGAAACGACGCCGACAACAAATACAATGCGCTGCAGGTGAAAGCGGAAAAGCGTACGAGCTACGGACTGCAATTCCTGGCGCACTACACTTTTTCTCACGCGTATGCGTATGACTCCGGCTACTTTGACGTGAACAAGAAATTCGCCTGGGGTCCCAACGGAGACAATCGCAACCAGGTGTTTGTTGCCAACGTGATCTACGAACTGCCGATCGGGCGCGGCAAGCGCTTTATGAGCGATGCGGGTCGCGCGGCCGATCTCATCCTTGGCGGCTGGCAAGTGACGAACACGACCACCTACGGCACGGGATTGCCGTTTACTCCTACCCTTCAGAATTGCGGCCAGATTTCCGACGCGGGACCCTGCCGCCCTGACCAAGGAGTAGGAAGGCTGAAGACGGGTATTACGCATACGGCTAACGGAACCTTCTGGTACACTTCGCTGCCTACGCTGAGCCAGAACCTTCCGGAGATACCGCTCTCACCAATCAACCTTTCCGGTACGAGTGATTCTTGCCAGACGGCACGTCCGACGTCCGGGCCGTTCAAGCTGCCGGCCTGCGGCCAGATCGGAAACGTTGGATTCAATTCCTACCGCGGACCGCATGCCTTCTTTGACGACATGGCGTTGTCGAAGAACTTCACGCTCACGGAGCGCATCAAGGCCGAGTTCCGGTTCGACGCCTATAACGTGTTCAACCATCCTGTTCTCGGAACGCCAGGAAATACTTGCGTGGACTGCGGCGGCTCAGCCGGCCAGATTACGGACATCGAGGCCGATGGCTCCCCGGGTTCTCCGGTTGGCTTGCGGCAATTGCAGTTTGGATTCCGTGTGACTTTTTAACCCTGCAACACCCCAAGAAAAACGGGGAGCCCCTCGCGGGCTCCCCGTTTTTTATGTTTTAATCGTCGTCGGCTCGACGCCTTTACATGCGCAGACTTCGCTCAGTGCTCGTTGCGGTGGCATCCCTCCTTGCGTGTTCATTCCCTCTTTTTTCGATAACGGCCAATGCGCGGCAGGCGGATTCGGCTTTTGCGGAGCCGCGGCGGCTGCTCGAACAAGGAAAATTCTCGGAGGCGATTGCGGCGCTGGAAGAGTTGCGCAAGAGCAAACCGGAAATGGAAGGGCTTTCGCGCGAGATCGGGATTGCGTATTACCGCAAGGGCGACTACGCGAATGCAGTGGAGAATTTACGGCGTGCGTTCGTAGAAAATCCGCACGACAGCGAAGCGACGCAACTGACCGGTCTTTCGTTGTATTTGGCGGGGAAGCCGGGCGAGGCGATTCCTTATTTGGAGAAAGTGCAGTCGTGGTATCCGAGCGCGAATGTGGATGCCGCGTATATATTGGGCGTAGCGTACATACAGACGAAAAATTATCCGCAAGCGCGAGTTGCGTTTGCGAGGATGTTCGGCGTGCCGGCGGAGTCGGCGGCGAGTTATTTATTTACGGCGCGAATGCTGTTGCGGCAGGATTTTGCGCCGGTGGCGGAGGAGTACGGGCAAAAGGCCATTGCGCTGGATGCGAAACTGCCGCTCGCCCATTTTTTGCTGGGCGAGCTTTATCTTTACGAATCGAAGATTCCGGAAGCGATCGCGCAGTTGCAGCAAGAGCTTGCGATCAATCCCGGGCATGCGGCTTCGTATTACAAGCTGGCGGATGCGTATTCGCGAGTGCAGAAGTACGACGAAGCGGAGAAATTGTTGCAGCGGTCGATCTGGCTGGATGCGACGGCGACGGGACCGTACATCTTGATGGGAAAAGTGTTGCAGAAAAAAGGCGAGCCGGCGCTGGCGGTGCGTTCGCTGCAGCGCGCGATTTCGATGGACCCGAGCAACGCGATTCCGCATCACTTGCTGGGGCAGGCGTATCGAGACCTGGGCCGCACGGAAGATGCGGAGAGGGAATTGAAGCTGGCGGAGCAACTGCAAGCACGCGAGGACGCCAAGCCGTGAGCGGACAATTCACGGTGGTGGGGCTTGGCGAATTGTTGTGGGACATGTTTCCGCAGGGGAAGCAACTGGGCGGGGCGCCGGGGAATTTTGCGTACATGACGGCATTGCTGGGCGATCGCGGAATTGTTGCGAGCCGGGTTGGCGGCGACCGGCTGGGGCAAGAAGCGATGTGGCAGCTGAAATCGTCGGGACTGGATACATCGCACATTCAAACGGATAGTGAGCGCGCGACGGGAACGGTGCTGGTGAAGGTGGATTCGAAAGGACAACCGGAATACCGGATTTGCGAGGACGTGGCTTGGGATCACCTGGAGTGGACGGCGGACTGGCAGGACCTGGCGATTATGTCGGATGCGGTGTGCTTTGGTTCGCTGGCGCAGAGGTCGGAAGCGGCGCGATTGACGATTCGAAAGTTTTTGCAATCGGTACGGGCGGATGCGGCGCGAATTTTTGACGTGAATTTGCGGCAGGCATTTTTTTCGGCGGAGATTTTACGCGTGGCGCTGCTGCACGCGAATATCATGAAGGTGAATCACGAAGAACTGCCGCGGATGATTGAGCTGTTTGGCGAGAAATTCAGCGGCGAGAAGGAAAGCGCGTGCTGGCTGGGGAAGGAGTTTGGGGTGAAGCTGGTGTGCGTGACGCGGGGACACCGCGGGAGTTTGCTGGTTTGCGGCGAGAAAATCGATGAACACCCGGGCTTTAGGGTGAAAGTGGCGGACACGGTGGGCGCGGGAGACGCGTTTACGGCGGCGCTGGTGCATCATTGGCTGCGCAAGGCGCCGCTGCCGGAAATTAATATTGCGGCGAACCGGCTGGGAGCATGGGTGGCGTCGCAGGAAGGCGCGATGCCGTCGGCGGACGAAAGCGTGCTTTCGGCGATTCGGTAAAAGACCGGCAGGTTGCAGACATGACGGCGGCGCGGATTATTTTGCGGCGAGCTGGGCTTGTTCGTGCTCGAGTTTTTCGACGAGTTCTTTTGGCATTTCGTGAAGAAAGACCACGACGGCCGCGTTCGTCCAGCCAAAACCCACGACATTGATGTTGTATCCGGCCTTAACGGTGGTTTCGGAGGAGCGCGTGACGGCGTTATATTTTTCGCGGATGGTGCCGTCGCGGTGGAAATTTTCCGCGATCATGCCGACGAAATTGTAGGAGATTCGATCGGCATCGCTGTTGTAGCCGTATTTGCGCAGACCCTCGATCGCGAGGATTTGCGTTGGCGCCCAAGCGTAGGGAAAATCCCACTGGCCTTCGGTTTCGTACGGGCTCATGACCAGGCCGCCGGGTTGTTCGAGTTTTGAAAGATTTTTCACGAGCGCAGCGGCTTCTTCTTTTGTGGCGACGCCGGCCCAGAGCGGGTAAAAAGCGGTGATGTAGACGTACTGCGAACGCTCTTGCTTGTCGAGATTATAGTCGAAGAAGAGTCCCGTCTGCGCGTCCCACAGATATTTCCGGATCCGTTGTTTTCGCGATTCGGCTTGTTTGGCCCAGGTTGCCGATTCGCCTTGTTTGCCGAGCAGCGTTGCGATTTCTTCCAGGTCTTTTTCGGTCTTATACAACAAGCTGTTGAGGCAAACGGGCGCGAAGTGGTGCGTTCCGGAACCGTGCGCGCCGAAGCGGAAGGTGACGTCGAAGCCGGATTCGCGCATGGAGCGATCGGCGCGGTAGAAATCGCGGCTAAGCGCGACGGTTTCCGCTTCATCGCAGCCGGGGCGGTCCATGGCGTGCGCGTCGTCGCAGATTTGGACGGTGTAGCTTTTTCCGGCGGGAGCTTCCGCGCCGGGAGCGCCTTTCCGCACGATGTAACCGCGATCCTGCTCGGGATGATTCAGAAAATACGCGGCGACTCTTCGGTAGTGGTCGGTTTCGTCTTTCAAACTTTCCGGGGCGGGCACGTCGCCGAAGTCGTAGTAGCGGGAAAGTTCGGTTTCGCCGGCCAAGTGCGGCTCGCGCACCCACATGGCCTGGTCTTTTTTGGCGTAGCCGTAAGCGCGTTCGAGCCATTTTTTATCTTCGTGGCCGGCGGCCTTTTCGGCCTCGTACACGCCGAGGATCATTGACGTGAGGAATGGCGGTTGCGAACGGCTCAGGTAATAGCTGCGATTTGCGTTGAGAATGCTGCCGTAGTGCTCAATTTCGAAAAAGAAATTTTCGACCATGCCTTTGGCAAGTTCGACTTTTCCATCCTGCAGCAGGCCGCGCACGATGAAATAGCTGTCCCAGCCATACATTTCGTTGAAGCGTCCGCCGGGAACGACGTATTTGTGCTCAAGATAAAGGAGGCCGTGCGGAGCGAGTGCGGCCGTGTCTACCTGGCCGGGACCGGTGATTTTCTTCGGAAGGTTTTTCACCTGAATGTGGCAGCGCTTGCGCAATTCTTCGACGTTTGCGGGTGTGGCAAAGTCGGCGGGAAGATAGAGCACGGAATTTTCCGCGAGCTTTGAATCGACGACAGTGCTGCAGTCTTCCATGGACCGGGTCAGCGTGTCCCAGCTCTTGTAAATGTATTCGCGCATCGGCGCGAGGCCGGGGGATTTTGCGGCTTCCTTGCTTGCGTCGGCTTGTCCGCCGAAGGTGGTTGTCACCAAGAATAAACTCCCCGCGAGGCACACGAGGCTCCGCCCACACGCGCTCGATCTCGACCAATTGTGCATGAGAAAAGCCTTCCCGCTGAACGTGCGCTACCGAAGGCTAGAATATCGCCAACTTGTTGAAAAAACAAGGACTTAGTTGAGGTTTGATGCCTGGTGAAGAGACGATTTTTAGTCACAAATTTAGCGCATCGGGCCGCGGAGCTAATGTCCGCCGCCACCGCTTAATTCCCGTACGATATTGCCGACAAATCCTTTCGCGTCGCCGAACAGCATCAGTGTGCGATCCATGAAGTAGAGCGGATTTTCAATGCCGGCGAAACCGGCGCCCATGCTGCGCTTGATGACCATGACGGTGCGCGCTTTATCGACATCGAGAATGGGCATACCGAAAATCGGGCTGCTCGAATCGTTGCGCGCGGCGGGATTGGTGACGTCATTTGCGCCGATGATCAATGCGACGTCGGTTTGCGCGAAATCGCCGTTGATTTCGTCCATGTCGAGCAGGCGATCGTAGGGAATATCCGCTTCGGCGAGGAGCACGTTCATATGGCCCGGCATGCGTCCGGCGACGGGATGAATTCCGAATTTAACGTCGACGCCGCGCTTTGAAAGGCTGTCGAAAAGTTCGCGGACTTTATGCTGGGCTTGCGCGACGGCCATGCCGTATCCGGGAACGATGACGACTTTATTTGCGGCGGCGAGAATCGCGGCCGCTTCTTCGGCGGTCGCACTCCGCACGGGCCTTGCTTCGGCGGCGCCGGCGACTGCAGTCTGCTCTTGTCCAAAGGCGCCGAAGAGCACGTTCGAAAACGAGCGGTTCATGGCTTTCGACATGTTCATGGAAAGAATAAAGCCGGATGCGCCGTCCAAAGCGCCCGCGACGATGAGCAGCTTGCTGTTGAGAACGAAGCCCATTGCGGCGGCGGAAAGTCCCGCGTACGAATTGAGGAGCGAGATCACCGTTGGCATGTCCGCGCCGCCGATGGGAACGATCATCATCACGCCGAAGAGAAGCGGAATCGCGACGATGGCGGGAAAGAGTTGCGTGCGATCGGGATGAATGACGAGGACGATGGCGACGACGATGGCGACGCCGAGCAAACCGAGGTTGACAAAATTCTGCCCTTTGTACGTGATCGGCCTTTGCGGCAGCCACTCTTGCAGTTTGCCGGCCGCCATCAAGCTGCCCGTGATGGTGAGCGCACCGAGGATTACTTCCATGCAAAGCACAGCCATCATAAAGCGCGTCATGGGCTCGGCGCGCGGCAAATAAAACTCCGCGGTTCCGACCAACGTCACGCAAAGAGCGCCGAAGGAATGGCTTAAAGCCGTCCGTTGCGGTACGGCGGTCATCTGCACTTTGCCGAGCGGGATGCCGATGATCGTGCCGAGAACCAATGCGATGAGGATGAGCTTGTAGTCGACAATGCCGTGATGCAGGAGGGTGCCGGCGATGGCGAGCGCCATGCCCGTTTCGCCGGCGAAGATGCCGCGGCGCGCCGTGGTCGGAGAGCTCATCCACATCAAAGAGAGGATGAAGAGCGCGGTGGCAATGAGGTACGTGATCTCGATCAACAGATCGCCGCCGAGGATTCCGCTCATGCTTTTTTCGCTCCGCTGGGCTTGAACATTTTGAGCATGCGGTCGGTAATCAAAAAGCCGCCGACGATGTTGCTGGTGGCGGAGACGATGGCAATTGTGCCTAAAACCGCGGCCAGCGTGTTTTTATGTTCGCCGGCGAGGATGATGGCGCCGACGACGGCGATGGCGTCGAGCGCGTTGGTGAGGGACATGAGCGGCGTGTGCAAAAGCGGCGTGATCCGCTTGATGACTTCAAAGCCGATGAACGCCGCCAGCATGAAGACGTACAGGCTTGTTAATAGATCGATTTTCATTTCTATTTCACCCCGGCTTCCGCGGTCAGCGGTTTAAGTCCCACAAATTCGCGTACTCGCGCGTTCACAATCTGCCCGCCCTCGGTTAGCAAAGTTTCCCGGTGAATTTCGTCCTTCTCGTTGAATTGCAACTTTCCGTCCTTGACCAGGTTCAGCAGAAACGCGGAAAGATTTTTCGCATACATCTGGCTGGCGTGATAGGGAACGTTGGTGGCGATATTGAATTGACCGATGATCGTCACGCCGTGTTCGCTGACGGTTTTTCCGGCCTGCGTCAGTTCACAATTTCCGCCGCGTTCGGCCGCGAGATCGACGATTACGGAACCCGGCGCCATGCGCGCGACCATGTCCGCCGTGACCAGGACGGGCGATTTCTTTCCGGGAATCACGGCGGCGGTGATGACGACGTCGCTTTCCGCGACGGCACCGCCGAGCAGCTCGCGCTGCTTTTTGTAAAATTCCTCGCCTTGCGCGGTGGCGTAACCGCGCGCATCCTGTGCGTCCTTGGCTTCGATTGCCAGTTCGACGAAACGTCCGCCCAAACTTTGCACTTGTTCCTTTGCCGCCGGACGCATGTCGTACGCGGAAGCCACTGCGCCGAGCCGCCGCGCCGTGGCGATCGCTTGCAGGCCCGCGACACCGGCCCCAATGATGAGCACGCGCCCGGGCGTAATGGTTCCGGCCGCGGTCGTCAGCATGGGGAAAATGCGCGGGAGCGTGTCGGCCGCCATGATGACGGCTTTGTATCCGCAGATGGTGGCCATCGAAGAAAGAGCATCCATGCTTTGCGCGCGCGTGGTGCGCGGCATCAATTCGACGGCGAACGAGGTGACGCCGGTATTCGCCAGCTGCTGCAACTCTTCCAGCTTTCCGAATGGGCGCAGGAATCCGACGATGGCTTGGCCGCTGCGCATGAGCGGCAAGTCTGTTGTGCCGGTGAGGTCGTTTGAGCCGAAGCACAGAACTTGCACGACAATATCGGCCGTTCGGAAAATTTCGGCTCGATCCGCAGTGAGCCTTGCACCTTTTGCGGTGTAATCCCGATCGGGATAGCCGGCTTCGACGCCCGCGCCGGCTTCGACGAGAATTTCGAAGCCTGCTTTGGCGAGCGCGGGCACGACGGCGGGGACAATGGCGACGCGGCGCTCCCCCGGATAACTTTCTTTTGGCACACCCAGAATCATCGGCGAGGCCTCCCGAACGTGGCAAAAGCATTGTAGTAAATCGATTTATTAAGAAATAAGGCAGAGTGCGCGCCGCGCCTTGTTCCGGCTTGCGCTGCGCTACGGTCAAGCTGATGCTGGAAAAGACTAATCGCTCGTTGCGGACGAAGCACTGGTTTCCCGTTTACCGCTTCCCCGTCCTTGGATTCTATTCCCAATCGGCAGAAAGTCCACAACAAGATGGAAGGAGGCAACCGGCGGATCGGAAGCTGCGCGTGGCCCAATTTGGCACGATGCGAATTGCATTCACCGTGATGAATGTCACTCCATACCCGCAAAAATCTTTTGCGCCTCGCGCAGGCGCTGCATAGCCGTTTCTTTTTCTTGCGGGGAATTCCAATCGGGATATTTTTCCGTGATCTGGATCGTGCGCTCGATCCACGCCGCAAAATATTTGGCGTCTTCGGGTGAGCGGGGTTTTTTGTCGGCGACGTCGATGTAAATCGGACTGGTGGTCGCGTACGCGTAGTTGTCCATGACCGGGTATTCGGGCTTTTCGCTCCAGGCGCGGAGCAGGCACCAGCCGCTCGTGGAAATCGGGAGAGTTCCTTCGACATCCGCCGCGTCGCGCTTGCCTTCGAGTGGAAGGGTTTTGGCAATTTTTCCGTTGCAGACGATTTCCAGATGATCGACCGGAACGACCGATCGCAAGTGTGCCGTGAAGGGAACCGCGTTTTGCGCGGCGTCAAACTGGACTTCGCCTCCCACGATTTCCTTGCCCAATGTGAAATTGACGAGTGGGCCGTTTGTGGCAAACGTGCGCCCGCGCCGCAATCCGCTCATCCACATGCCGAGATTCAGCGGCCACGCGGGAACCCAGGCATACACGCGATCCATGCCAACCATGCCGCGAATCGGCGCCGCATAGTCGGTTGTCGCGTCGGTTCCCGCGCCGGCGGGAATTCTGAATCCAAGATTCAGCAGGCGATACCAGACGGCCGCCGTGGACTTGTGATCGCTGAAGCCGACGACTTCGAGATAATCGAGTTTTCCGAGAGCGGCATCGACGGGAAGTTCGTCGGTGATTTGCTGCGGCGGATTCGCAAAAGGATTTGGTTCTTCGTCGAACGGATGCACGGCGCCGACGAGAGCGCCTTGCGCATGAGCCATGTCGTAGACGTCCGCATTCATTGGAAACAAACTGGCCGCCGCGGTGTTTGGATACCCGGCGTAGCCGGGAAGCAACAGAAGGCGATTCATGTTCAGCAAACCGCGATGGCCCCAGTAGCTTGTGTGAAATTCCTGGCCCGCGACAATTTGCTGATCGGGATCGGACAACGAATCGCGTTCACCAATGCTGTTGAGATCGGGGAAGCGCTGCTCCTTGTTGACGACGAGGTTGTGAACGATGCTTAGGCCTTCCGCTTCGGCTTGCTTGACCAAGGTTGCGTGATCGTCCTTGTACGTTCCGCCATAATTTTGATGGACGTGCAGATCTGCGCTCACCCATTCCCCATCGCGCGGATCGAGCCGCGCGAGCTTTTTCAATTTGATTTCCGGATCGGACTGAATTTTGCTGGTGTCCACGGTGAGTCGAAGCGGTTGATAGTCGTAGCCGCGGCTGACTTCAATGGTGATGACGCCTGATGGAACGCTTACTTCGCCGCCACCCTCAAAATAGTGACGCTCGAATGGGCGTTCGCTTCGGTCAAAAGCGTCGTCGGCGTGAATCCAAGCGTCATCGGGCGCGTAAGAGCGGCCCGCGGAGTCCGCGACGCAAAACCGCGCGGGCACGTCCGAATCCGCTTCGTCTTTTGCCCAGAGCGTCAGCGTTTTCCTGGCGTGAAGATACTTGCGATCCTCGACGACGAATGCGGAGCGCGTGCCGCCGACGGCGTCTTGTAGTTCGATTTTTGTGCCGCCATCGCGATTGGAAATGAAGGCGATAAGTTTTCCATCCGGCGACCAGCGAATGTTTGTTTCGTCCCAATCGCCGTACGCGATTGGAAATGCGTCGCCGCCGTTCGCGGGAAGGAGCCACAGGTTGTGCCACTGGCGGCCGAGATAGGAGCTGAAGACGATGCGCGAGCCGTCGGGAGAAAAGTCCGGGCGCGCTTTCCAATTCGTTTCTTCGTAGTGAATTTCACGCGGTTCGGCGCCGGGTTCCGCTTTCATGCGCCAGAATCCGCCGGTGCCGTGAATATGGCCGCGATTCGAAACGAAAAGAATTTCCTGGGCGTCGCGGGACCAAGCGGGGCTGATCTCCATGTCGTACGCGCTGTAATAGTAGCGAGGCAGATCGCTTTTTGTTTCGCCGGTTAATCGAACGACGTTCGTTAATTTACCGGCGGCAACATCCGCACGAAAAACGTGAAATCGCTGGTTGTACTGCGTCGAAACGAAGACGATGCGTTTTCCGTCGGGCGACCACCGCGGTTCCACGTTCACGGCGCCGCCGGCAGTGAGTTGCGTTGTTTTTCCGCTGGCCACATCGAGCAGCCACAATTCCATCGCGTCTCTTTGATACGACGTGTAGACGATACTTTTTCCGTCGGGCGACCAATCCGGCTGGTAGTCGTAGCCGGGTCCATCGGTCAATTGCACTGCCTGTTTGGAATCGAGTTGCTGGCGCCAGAGCGAGCCCGCCATGGAGTAGACGAGTTCGTGCGCATTCGGCGACCACGCGAGGCTGCTCGGCCCGCTGGTTAATTGCGGCAAATAGAGTTCTCGGTAGTAATAAGGGTGAGGAAAATCAATTTGCGGCAGCACGGGCCGCCGCTGCGCGAGAATTGGCGACGCCGCGCACAACAGTGCAAACAGAAATATAAACTTTCGCTGGAACAATTTTTTCGCCCGTGGCCGAGCAGTGCTGCGCCCGCCGCCAGGCCGGCATCTTCTCATTCTCAACGCGCGAATTCTACGCCAATCCCGCTTTGGCAAGCGGCAGTTCGCGATAGCGCTTTCCCGTTGCGGCGAAGATCGCGTTGCACAACGCGGGAGTGAACGGCGGAACGCCGGGCTCGCCGATTCCGGCGGGCGGCGCATCGCTTTCGACGAGATGAACGTGCGTTTCGCGCGGATAGTTGTTCATGCGCGCCATTTGGTACCCGTCGAAATTGGATTGCTGGATCGCACCATTTTTCGCGGTGATTTCGCCGAAGAACGCGAGGCTGGTGCCGAAGGTGGCCGCGCCTTCGAATTGCTGGCGCGCCATTTCGGGATTCACGATGGTGCCGGCGTCGACGGCCATGTCCACGCGCGCGATTTTCACTTTGCCGTCGGGCAAAATTTCCACTTGCACGACGGTTGCGACGTAAGTCAAGAAGCTGCGGTGCATGGCGAGGCCCATGCCGAATCCGTTGCCATTTTTCTTTTTACCCCAGCCGGCGTTTTCCGTGGCGATTTCCACGACGCGGCGGAATCGCGCGGTGTCGATCGGGTAAGCGGCGTAGTCGCCGTCGTAATTTGGATAGTCCTTGGCGAGCTCTTCCTTGGGGATGACGCGGTCCGGACCGAGCAGCGCAAGCATGTATTCGCGCGAATCTTTTCCGGCCGCGTGCGCGAGTTCATCGGCGAAAGAATGTTCGGCGAAGGCGTGGAAGACGTTGCAGACGCTGCGCAGCCAGCCGATTCGAACGTGCGCGGCGGCCGCGCCGTTTTCCGCGCGATGATTGGGAATTGCGAAAGGCAAATCGCTCCAGCCGAGGCCGATTTCGCCGGCGTCGGCGACTTGGGCGCTTGCGTCGAACGTGGACGCAATCGGTGGGAACGTGCTTCGTTGCAGCCAGGCAAAAGGCTTGCCGTCTTCGCCGAGCGCCGCCTTCAAATACATCGCGGCCGAGGAATGGAAAGTGTCGAACTGAATGTCGTCTTCGCGCGACCAGACAACTTTTACCGGCTTGCCGGTTTTTTTCGAGAGCACGGCGGCTTCCACCGCATAATCCGGAAAGGATTTGCGTCCGAATCCGCCGCCGAGCAGCGTGACGTTGACGGTGACGTCTTCTTTTTTCAAGCCGAGCGCTCCGGCCACCGCTTCCCGCGTGCCCTGGGGATTTTGCGTGGCCGCCCAGACGTCCGCTTTTCCGTCTTTGTAATTTACCAGCGCGGCGGGCGGTTCCATGGATGCGTGTGCCAGCATCGGCGCGTAATATTCCGCTTCGAGAATTTTGCCGCCCTTCGCGAAGGCCGCGTCCACATTGCCGACTTCCCGCACAACTTTTGCCGGCTTGCGCGAAGTTTCTTCCATTTCCTTTCGAAAGGAGTCCGAGGAATAATTTTTGTGATCGGTCTCGTTCCATTCGATCTTCAGTTTTTTCTTGCCTTCGATCGCGGCCCAGGTGTTGTCGGCGATCACGGCCACTCCTCCAAGCGCCTGAAACATCAGCGGGGCCTTCCAGGTGTCGAGCGTCGCGGTTTGCTTCACGCCTTTCACGGCGAGCGTGGCTTTGTCATCGACGGACTTCACGGTGCTGCCGAGCACCGGCGGATGCGCGACGTTGGCGTAGAGCATGCCGTCCATGCGGCCGTCGATGCCGTATCCCGCTTTGCCGGTGACCATCGCTTTCAAGTCGTAACTGGAAGTGCCTTTGCCGATGTACCGCCATTCGCTTTTGGATTTGAGTTTCAACTCTTCTTTTTTCGGTATGTCGAGTTTTGAAGCCGCGGTTGCAAGCGCTCCGTAACCAAGCTGCTTGCCGCTTTTTTTGTGCAAGACTTCGTGCAGGCCCGTCGAACACTCGCTTTCCGGAACGCCCCATTGCTTTGCCGCCGCGCGCACGAGCATCAAACGCGCGGTTGCGCCCGCTTCACGCATCGCGTCAAACGAACCGCGCACCGAGTGCGATCCGTCGGTGTCCTGATCGCCGTATTTTTCGTCGCCGGTCGCCTGCACGATCTTCACGCGCTTCCAGTCCGCGTCGAGTTCGTCCGCGGCGATGCGCGGCACGGCCGTGCGGCTTCCGCTGCCCATTTCGCTTCGATGCGCGATGATGTAAACCGAACCGTCGGTGTCGATGGCGAGCCAGACATTCGGCGAAAGCGGCCCTTTCAATCCACCGGAGGCCAGCGCTTCGGGCGCACCCGCCGCAAGCACTTCCGCGGGCATCATCCGCACACTTAAAACAAACGCGCCCGCCCCGAGCATTCCTTTCAGGAATCCACGACGGCCCACGTGCTCGACGCCGATTTGTACCATGCGTCCTCCGATTTTTCGGTGATTTACAGCCCTAATCCTAACGCGAATTCGTATTCTTGCAAGTCTCCGCAGCGCGAGCGCACGCCGGAATTGTGAACCGGAATTGCGAAGCTCTTACTCTTCGGGCCAGGCGCCCAGCGCGCGCCGCAGATCGACAATCTGGCCAAGATGATAGGCATTGTGGTCTGCAAGCAGCAGGGCTTCGCGCAAAACGGTTTGTCCATCGCCGTGCGGAATTTTTGCGTAGAGATCCGTTCTGGGGTTTTTTACGAGGGCGATCATTTCGTTCAAATCGCTTTGAAATGCCTTCCAGCTTTTTTCCCAAGCGGCATCATTCGGCGGCAGCGGAGTCTTTGGCCAGTACCCGCCCGGAAAATCGGGCGAGACGTGTTTCGCGTCGCGGCTGAATCCAAGAATGTCCCACTGCGCGATTCGCAAATGTTCCAAAAGCTGCCAGCCGGTATGAGGCAATCCTTTCGCGTAAACGCCGCGCTTGCTGGGCGGAAAAGCGTCTATTGCATCGGCCAGATGCACGTGCGCACCGCCACCTTTCAGCAAATATTCCAAATGTTCGCGCAACGCTTTGTCATTGCCGGTGTTCTCGCGGCGTGCATGGGCTGGCTTTTTTTTCACAGTGCGCTTTTTCCTCGATGTTTGTTTCATCCTTATTTCTCCGCCACCACAACCTGCTGCGGCAGGTCCGGAACCGGGTGCAAGCTGCAGCTCTTAAAGCCCGCCGCGCGAAACATTTTGTCATACTCCGCAAAAGTGTACGCGTCGCCGGAATCGGTATGCGCCAGCATCACCAGGCTGAAGGCGGCGGCCAACGGCGGCGTCACACGATCGGGATTCGGAACAAACTCCACGGTGAATGCTTTGCCGCCGGGTGCAAGCGCTGCGTGGAAGCGCCGCAAAAGTTTTTCATTCGTGGGCGGATCGAAGTGATGCAGGAAGTTCGTGATGAAAATGTAGTCGTACCCTTGGCCAAGATCCGCATCAAACGCGCTGCCCGCCCGCGTGGAAAACCGGTCCACGACGCCGGCCTTCGCCGCGTTTTCTTTCGCCACTTCCAAAACCGCCGGCCAATCCAAGGCCGTGACGTGTACGTTGGCGAGATTCTTGGCGACGGTGATGCCGTACATGCCGTGACCCGTCGCGATGTCCAGCACGCGCACTGTTCCGCTGCTCGGCGCGATCATCCGCGTCAAAACGCCGGCCATGGGCACCGCCATTGCGGACATGGAGCGCGCAAAATTCACCCAGCGCGCGTCTTCCGGTTTGCTGTTGTCGCCGATTTTGCTCGCGGTCCCGCCCTTGCGCACCGACGCCGCCAGAATCTGGCAATTGCTCACATTTTCGTCGCTCGCCAGAAATTCCGCCATCGCCCCCATGTAACCCGGCGAACGCTTGTCGAGAAAAACCGCCGAGTCCGGAGCGAGCGAATACTTTCCATTTTCTTTCGTCAGGAAACCTTGAATCGTCAAATAATCGGCAAGAATTCTCACGCCTCGCTCGGCGGATTTCACGCGCGCGGCCAGCGACGCCGGTTCATTGGCTCCTTCGCCGATCGCCGTAAACAGATCGAGTTCGATTCCGGCCTTCAAGGCGTACGTTTGCTGATAGCGCGTAAGCGCTTCAAATATTTTTTCCGGACTTGGTCGCGGTGCGGCGGCGGTTGACATGAAAAATCTCCCCCGGATTTTACCGGCCAATTGGCGAGTTGCTGGTGCGCCCTCTCCCACCGGCGCGGGATGCAGCGTTCTCCTTTATACGCCTTTTTGCGCGCGGGCGCGCGGCAGACCGCTGTATTTCAAAGCAGCGCGGTTGCTTCGGTAATACTCGGCTGGCATACTTTCGCCTGCCTCGCTTTCGGCAATCGAAAGGCGTTCTCATGCAACGCGACTATCACCGCTGGTATTCGCACCGGCTTGGCGGAGAGCTCGGCGTCGTGGTGTACGGCCACTGGGGTTCGCCCATCATCGGTTTTCCCACCAGTGCCGGCGACGAATGGGAACTCGAAGGCCAGGGATTGATTGGCGCGCTGGCCGATTTTATCGACGCGGGCCGCATCAAGTTCTATTGCGTGAATTCCATCAACGGCCAAAGCTTTTACAACAAGGCCGCGCATCCTTTTCATCGCAGCTACGTCCAATCGCAATTCGATTCTTATCTTCGCGAAGAAGTTGTGCCTTTCATCTGGAGCAATTGCCAATCGCAGGTTCCCATTGCCACGATGGGCGCGTCGTTCGGCGCGTATCACGCCGCCAATTCGCTTTTGAAGCATCCGGACGTCATCAAACGATGCTTCGCGATGTCCGGCGTTTACGATCTGCGCAATTTTATGGACGGCCTGTACGACAACAATTTTTATTTCAATAATCCCGTCGACTACATTTCCAATCTTTCCGATCCGTGGGTCTACGGCCAGCTCGCTTCCTGCGACATTCATTTGAGCACCGGCACCGGCCAGTGGGAAAACTCCGGCCCCACGTATCATTTCTCCGGCATTCTCGCCCACAAGAACATTCGCCACTCGCTCGACAATTGGGGCCCCATGGGCGGCCACGACTGGCCTTATTGGAAGCATCAAATGCGCGAATACGTTTCCAAATTATATTGATCCACTTCGCTGCCAGGCCGGTTCGCGCACGATTTGGCGCAACAATTCGAATAGATGGCTGGCGGTAAACCGTTCCGCAAAGCGCAAGAATCATTCCTCGAGTTTTGCCATTGCGCGGGCCAAAAACTTTCGACTCCGCTCGTGCTTCATTACAAAGCCGGCGGCTACAAGTCGCTTCGTCATGATTTATACGGGGAAGTCGCTTTTCCGCTGCCGTTGGCGGTCAAGCTCGGCCGGCAAGGCCGCGATTCGGATGCGGGTGAATTCGTTCTTGTGGAAAATGTTTCGCGCGCGCAATCCCGCGCGGAAGCGATCACAGTCGGCGAAGGCCACGGGATTATTTTCGCGAAGCGCTATCGTCCGGTCAAAGGGTCGAAAGGGAACTATCGTGCGTCGTTGCGCCACGGCGTGAGCCGCGTCCGGCGCGGAACTCGCTTTACGCTGGGCATCATCCACCACGACGCAAAATGACGTTGGGAAACGCGCGCGCTGCTTCAATAAAATCGCAAGCCGGGCACGACAACAAACTTCTTAATCCGGTTTTGAAGTGGCCAGTTCTTTTTCCAGCCGCTCGTGCAAACGCGCATTGAACCCTATCGGCAGCTCAATCCACCGTTCGTCCGCGACCAGCACCACCACGTTGTGCGCGCTATCCAGCAACGCGGCGCAATGACGGCACTGCGCCACGTGCGCCTCCACTTCCGCCCGCATCTCCGCGGAAATCTCGCCGTCCAAATAATTGGAGAGCTCGCGCCAGATATGTTTGCAATCGAGCTTCATGGCGTTACTCCTTTCCGCTTCTGCGGCAATCCCTTTCGTTTCGTTCGTTCCACGAATAGATCGCGCAGAAGCAAGCGCGCCCGCAACAGCCGCACCTTGGTGTTTCCAATGCTGATTCCCAGCGCTTCCGAAGCCTCGGCGATGCTCAGTCCGTTGACGTCGCGCAGGGTGATGATTTCGCGGTGCCGCTCCGGCAACGCCGCGATCGATTCGCGCACAATCCGCCGCGTCTCTTCGCGCAACAGCGCCTCGCTGGGAATTTCGCGCCAGTCTCGCAGCAAGGTTGGCGTGTAGTCGCCGTCCTCTTCGTCGTCGGGGAAAAGAGATTCCAGCGAAACTTCGCGCCTTTTGCGCAGCTTCATGCGCGCTTCATTAATCGCGATGCGGAAAAGCCACGTGGAAAACTGCGATTCGCGCCGGAAGCTGCGCAAGGCTCGAAACGCCTTTAAAAAAGCCTCTTGCGCCACGTCTTCGGCATCGGCCTCCACTTGCAAAATGTCGTACGCCGTGAGATACACGCCGCGGCGGTACGGCGCGATCAAATCATGGAAATCCTCATGATTGCCGCCTAAAACGCGATCAATCAGGCGGTGTTCTTTTTCTTTTTTGGCGCCCTGCTCGTCGACCATGATGGATCCGCTGCCGCGCATTTACTTCCGATTCACACCGAACCGTTAAAGTTACCGAACTTTCGGCTTACTTTGACGAATATCGCGCGTCGTAGGAAGCTGGATTTGCGCCTTGCGACCGATTGGCCGGCACGGCCGGCTCATAATGTAGTATCTTCCCATTTGCCGTAACTTTTCTTTTGCGCGCGAATCCAACACTGCGGCGGGGTGTCTCTTGGAGAACCACATGGAAACGAGTGAGCGGCCGATTCCTTCTCCCGCGAAATCGAAGCCGGCGGGCGAAGTCCGCCTGGCCGCCGCCGCTCTTACCACATCCCTTATTCAAGGCATTTGCATCTTTGCCGTGGGCATCAATGCGGCAAAGGTCGCGCTCGGCATCACGTCCGTCGCGGCGTCGGGCGGTGCCGCGTGGATTCATTCCGATCCGGTCCGCATTGTTCTGCGTTATCTCTCCGCCTTTTTATCGATTGCCACGCTTTGGGTCATCTGGAATGGCTGGCGGCTGCGCAAGCGCAGCGCCGCGAGCTGGCGCAAAGTTCCCGTCACCAAGCGCGAAAAGTGGGCGGTCGCTTTTGCGCTCGCGTCTTCTCTTCTCTCCTGGGTGCTGATCATTGCCGAAATATTCGCTCACCAGAAGATGAATCCGCGCTGAACGGATTTCGAAGCCCACGAGTGCCTTGAAGAACGCCGCAAATGGATCGTTGGCCGGTATTTCCGGTTTCCGGCGGCCGGCACGGTTGCGAATTTACGCACTGAAATTTCAGGCCAGGCCGAGATGATCCAGCTGATACCGGCCCTTCTCGATGATCTTGTCTCGATCGATCCACACGTCGCACTTGCGCGTCAGCACGTCCACGTGCGTCTTCGATTTCCAGTTCGCGTGCGTCTGGCTTCCGTACGGATCGCCGAACGCGATGTGCACGCCGGGAAATTTTTCGTCCTGCAGCAAAATGCCGATCATTTCCGATAAGCCAAGGTTCGTTCCAAACGCCAGCTCGCCCACGCGATCGCTGTTTTCATCCGTGTGGCAATAATTCCAAAACTCTTTTTCCAGATCTTCGCGCTCGCATTCGACTTTTTTCAGGCGGCCGCCTTCGATCGTCAGCGTCATCGGCGTCGCCTGCAAATCGCCGTACTTGCCATTGAAGTAGTCGCCCGCCGTCGCGTCGCACACAAATGTGCCATCCACCGTCGCGGGCGTTGTAAAAACCTCTCCCGCCGGCAGATTGGACCAATACCGCGGGCTGATCAATCCGCTCGTCTTCACCCAATCGAGGCCGCGATCAAAATGCGCGGCAAAGGATGTTCCCGCTTCCGTTTTTACGGTAAGCGTTTCCGCGCGCAGCATGCGCTCGCGCAAGCAGTCGCTGAGCTCGTCCACTTTCTTGTAATCCGCGCGCATGCCCTGTTGCATGATTTGCGGCGTCACGCCCACCATGTGCGCGTAGCGGATGCGCCGCCGTTCCACCACTTGCACGATCGCCATGCGCGCGCCGAGCTCGCCCGGCTGCGGATTCATGCACAAAATTCCCACATCGGCGGTCTCCAGCGCATCGAGCACCGGTTTCGGCGCGCGGCTCAAAGGCCGCGGCCCAAAATCTTCCAGCAACAAATCGGTGAATGTTGCTTTTCGTTCGTGCAACGCCGCGGCAAGACTTGCCGCCACCGCCGAGCTCGCTTCGTCCGCAATCAGCGCCACGTGCTCTTCCGGACGGACCGCGAGGCACGTTTCCACGGCGTTCTTCGCGCCCGGCATCAATTCCGTTTGGATAGGTCCAAAAGCCATCGGATTATTTTACTGGGACCTTAATGCTCTGTGTCAATTGTGTTTCGCGTTTAGTTCTTTGCGCAAACCCGGAACGCCGGCACTTGCCCGCCGCCGCTGGTTACATTGGCGAGGCCGGTCGCGCTTAAACGCGTCAGAAAGCCGGCAACTTTTCCGCGAAAAAGATACGGCGCAAAATCCACCAGCATGTCGCGGAACTCGACTTCGCCGTCCGGCTTCACCCAAGGAAAAACTTCCCGCCGGATCGGAATCCGCTCCTGTACGATCCAGCAGCCGTTATTCGGTGCGATCGCTTTTTCGATTGCCGCGTCCCACGCGCGCTCGTCCGTTTCCCAGCCGAGCGTCACGCCCGTGCCGCCATATTCGTCGCTCGGCTTCAGCACCAATTTGTTCCGCTCTCGCCGCACAAAAGGAAGCAGTTCGATGTGCTCGCCATAGTGCGCCGTTTGCACGTCGGCCACCACTCGCGTCCACGGCACATGTTGGCCGAGCATTTGCCGCTCATCGAAGGAAAACATTCCCGCGTTGCGCTCGTCGGTGAGCACGGCAAAGAATGTTTTCACATGCGGAATCTTGCACCGGAAATTGTTGGCAACGCAGACCGCATTCGCCTGGTACGCATCCACCAGCGCCTTGCACTCCGCCGGCCGCGCCAGAATGTCGTTGATCAACACGCGCCGATACACCAGATCGATCTTTTTCCCGTTTGCACTTAGCGTTTTTCCGTCGAATGCCAGGTCGCGCGGGTCGGCAATCTCCACCGGCACGCCCATCTTCTCAAAGCGCGCCTTCAAGATCTCAAACTCGCTCCACGTCGGCACTTCCCGCCAATCCGTAATCAGGATTTGCGGCCGCTTTGTCGTTCCGCCCCAATCTAGATACGACGCAATCAGAGCGTCCAGCAGCTTCGCGCTTAATGGGTAGCTGTGAATCTCAAAGCTCTTCGCAAAGTCCTTCATCACCGGCAGCTCTCGAAATATTTCCGCAAGCGTTTCGGCGTAGCCCGATCCCGCCGGCGATTCGCCGTTGTACTCCGCAAACTTCAGCGAATCCGGCAGCAAAAATGCGTCCAGCCGCGAAGCCGTGCTCGCCGGGCCATAACCCGTATGCATCCGCGCGAGCCGTTCTTCTCCTTCGCGCAAATGAAATTGTTTGAATAAATCCGCGTCGTCGAGCGCCGCCGCCGCAACGCGCTCGCCCAGCTCGGCCATTTTCTCGGCAACGCTGCGCACGCGCGTCTCCTCTTCCGGAGAAAGAAAAAAAGGACGCAGGAACGGGCAATGCACGCGGTTGCCAAACGTGAGCTTTTCCGCGCGCAGCCTCGCGTAAAACCGCTCCGTGAATTCCCGCGACTTCGCGAGTTGCGGCTTCAGCAGCGCGTGCCAATG
>Ga0070730_10000330_pt1 | contig 58107 bp, 53 predicted proteins | sample Coa_R1_3_FD_66447 | JGI IMG/M metagenome (GOLD analysis project Ga0070730, IMG submission 66447) | Surface soil microbial communities from Centralia Pennsylvania, which are recovering from an underground coalmine fire - Coalmine... | ecosystem: Environmental > Terrestrial > Soil > Unclassified ... | reverse complement strand
GACCCGCGCAGGGCTCATCGCAGCGGTGGCCGCAGCTTGCGAGCCATGCGTCAGCGCCTGGGTGGCTGTCGTATCGCTCGTACAGCCATAGATCCCCGCCGTACTGGCCAGGAGCGCCAGCACGCCAAATTGGATAGACTTCATAGACCGCATCCCCTCGTGGAACCTGTTACGCGTCATCAGGCAGTGTCGAACCACGTTCCACAAGTTCGAAATACATTGAGGCTTATCGGGCGCTGCGCCAATCAATCGGGCCTGCGGATGCGACGGCCCAAAAGGACTTCCAATCCGTGGACCAGACGGCGCGACAGGTCACGACCCGTGCCGACCTGGGCCGATTCACTCGCCATTGTGAGGGCTGCGACGCCACGGCCAAATCCCCAGAGCGCCAGGGCCGCATCATCGCTATCCGGCGTGGGAGCGCCTTGCGCAAACAACAGAGCGAAGGTCGCGAAGGCCTGGCGTTCAGCGATTTGAACCACCTCGAACCGGCCCAAAATGCGCTCGCTGTACATCACTTTGTAGAGCATCGGACGCTCGCGGATAAACTGCAAATAGGCCCGGCCACAGGTGCGAATTGGCTCGTGCGGCGCCCCGCCCTGCGGCGACGAACCGTTCTCCCGCGACGAGATGACGGCGGCCTCAAGCTGGCGAAATCCCTGCACCGCGACTTCCGCCAAGAGCGCGTCCTTGCTCTTGAAATAGTAGTAAAGGCTGGAGGCGCCGGTCCCCATCATCTCGGCGATCTGGCGCACATTGACGTCGTCGGGTCCACGGGCCGCGACGAGTTCCGTCGCGACATCAAGGGCTCGGGTTTTCAACGTCTGCACAGAAACTGTGGGATTTGACGCCTCGGAAGTCTCTGTCATCGCCTAGCGTCTTACCTCCCCACCCCTTAGACGAGAGGCTGGCGCGCGACCGCGGTCAAGCCCCCAGCACGCCCAGGCCAGATCTTCATGTCGTGATTACCGCGAATTCACTGGACTTCATCTCGACAGGCCCAGATAGCCCTACCGCGAGGGCGATCAAGGCAAATGGGGCTTTGAATATGCGAGCGATTTTGATGGGCGCTCTATGCGCCTCGGCATTCGCCTTGTCGGCGTGCGCCACGCGCGTGGACATCAACGGATTCGAACCCACCGCGACGGGCGGGGCTCCATTGAGCGTGGCCGCGGCCCTGGACTGCCCCGTGACGCAAGGCCAGCTCGCGCGTGTCAGCCAGGCTGACGACGGGCTGAGTTGCGAGTACCAAGGTCCGGTCGGCGAAACTGTGCAGTTGAGGCTGGTTCCCCTCGAAGGCCGCTTGGCGACGGACGTTCTGGAACCGGCCAGGGCTGAACTTCGCACGCTTGTCCCCCTGACGCTCAGCCGCCCTGGCCGGGTGACCAAGGATGAGCCCGGCGAACACACAAATATCGATATGCCGTTCTTCCATATTCATACGGCTGGCGATCACGCGGACCTGAAGGTCTTCGGCGTCACGGTCCTTAGCGCCGGTGAAAACGCTGAGGTGAAGACCCATGTGGGCGGCGTGCACACCGTGGTTCATGCAAGCCCCAGCGGCGCCGAAGTGATCACTGAAGACGTTGGGCGAACCAACACCTCGCTGGTCTACGTGCTCGCGAGCGAAAAGGGCTCGCCCTCTGGATACCGCGCTGTCGGGCTTGTGGCGCGCGGGCCGGCGGCTGGCCCGCTGGTCGTGGGTGAGTTCCGCGCCCCGGGCCAGGCCGGGTCGGCCTACCACGAAGACGGCAAGACTGGTTTTCACAGCCATGTCGACAATGATCTCGAGCGCCTGATCAACCTCAACCTTAAGAGTTGACGCTCTGCTGGCTTGGCGGCGACCTTAGGCCGCCGCTGCGTCGGCCGAGGCCTCTTGCTTTGGCTCTTCGGCTTTCTTGGGGCGTTTTGAGAGACCCGAGACGCCGCCGGAAGATAGCAGGCCGACATCGGCCATGAGCAGGGGGATCGACCACTTGTGCGGCGCAGCGCAATAGCGCGGTTGCCACAAAGGATCGTACTTATCCTTATAGCGACGAACGCCCTGGAAATTATAGATCTCCTCGCCGCGCTCAAAGAGCAGTCGGCCGACCCGGGACATGATCGGGGCGAGTGGACGATCTTCGAGGCCGGCAAGCGGCGCAATGCCGAATTCAAAGGCTTCGTAGCCTTGGCCTCTTCCCCAGTTGATCAGTTCGACGAAGAGGAAATCCATGATGTTGTTGGGCGCTTCATCGGCGTAGCGCATCAGGTCCATTGAAAAGGCGCTGCGGCTGGCGGTCGTCCACAGGGTCGCAAAAGCCATAGGCGCGCCGTTGACGCGAACCAGGGCCACGGGGAACTCCTGGACATAGCCCGGCCAGAAGCCTCCCATAGAGAAGCCTTTTTCGCCTCCGGCGTGATGAGAAAGCCATTCGTCAGATATCGCCTGAAGGGTCGCAAGCATGGCGGTGACCGCCTCGCCTTCAATGACCTCGAATGTGGCGCCGGCCTCCCCGAGCTTGCGCCACGCGCGGCGCGCGGTTCCACGTTTGCGTCCTTCCATCGAGAAATTTTCCAATGGCACAGCCGCGGTCTCGCCAACTTTCTGAATCGCAAAGCCCAGCTCGACGATTTCCGGCAAATCCTCGGCGTTGAGACCGTGGATGCCAGGTCGCGCCGCATGGCTGTCGGCCAGCTCACGAAAGCTCCAGAGCAACTCCTGCCGCTCGTCTCGCCGGCCGACCGGGGCTCCCAGCGCAACCCAGGCCCGACCGCGCACGCCGAACATCAAGAAACTCTGGCCCGACGTCGAGAACAGGAACCGCTTGTCGCCCAAGAGTGCGAGATTGGAGCCAGGTTCGGCGCATTCGGCCTTGGCCAGGATTGCGCGGACTTGTTCGAAATCGGGATCGTGTTCGCCAACCACAGGCGGCGTCGCGGCCGACACAAAGAGGCGCCAAAGCCCGAATGCGAAGAGCACGACGGCGGCGCCCGCCCAGGCGCGAACCGCCCGCTCGGCGTCAGCGTCAGCCATCACCCGCCACCACGGCCGGTCCGCATAGTCGGAGTGCTGGAAAGTCCAAAGACCAAGCGCGCCAGCCCCACCGACGGCGCAGGCCGCGGAGAACAACCAGCCTGGGGTGATCTCCATGCGGGTCAGGCGCGCACTGCGCGGAAAGGCCCCGTGGAACGGTGCGATTAGGAGGGCGAGCGTGATGAGGGCTGCGGTCTCTTCCCAGTTGAAGCCCTTGAGCAGAGCCAGCGTGGCTCCCAAGAGCAGCGCGCTCAGCGTGGCGTACCAGGCCGCATCCAGCCGCGCGCGAAGGCCAAAGGCCAGCAGGACCAACGCCAAGCCCAAGATGCTGGACAAAAAGTGCGCGGCCTCGATCAGATAGACAGGGGTGATCTGGATCAACCGCATGAAACGCGCCGGTTCCGACGGCGTCGCACCTGAGGCCAGCAGCATGACCCCAGCTGCGGCCGTGAGAACCGCCGCCGTCCAGGGCGCCATGGCGAACGCCGCCGGCCGAAGGTCTCTCAAGAAGCGCATCCAGCCTCATTGATCCGTTGTAGGTGAAGATCTCATAGCCGATTTGCGGGGGACCTGCGCGTCAAACGGCTGTTTCGTTGCACAGGACCCGGCGCTAAGGTGAAAGCTAATATCGAAAAACCAGAAGGTAGAGCCCGCTATGGCTGATTTCGGCGCCGCCGACTTGGACTCCTTCCGCGCGGAGGTCCGCTCGTGGCTGGAGGCTGAATATCCGCAGGAACTGCGTGATCCAAACGCCGTTACCGACCCCGAAGCCGTTTGGGGCGGAAGAGCGTTTGCAGGCTCGAGCGACCCGCAAATCGTGTGGATGAGGCGCGTCGCAGAAAAGGGCTGGACCACCCCCGCCTGGCCAACCGCCTATGGCGGCGCAGGCCTCAGCGCCCAGCAAGCCCGCGTGATCGACCAAGAGCTGGCCCGAGGACGCTATCGCTCGCCGCTGCTGTCGTTCGGGATCTGGATGCTTGGTCCCGTCCTGATGGAGTATGGCGATGAAGCTCAAAAGCAGGAGCACATGCCCAAGATCGTAAGGGGCGAGATCCGCTGGTGCCAAGGCTATTCCGAGCCCGGCGCGGGGTCTGATCTGGCGAGCCTGGCAACCAAGTGCGAAGACGCCGGCGATCATTGGCGGATCGATGGACAAAAGGTGTGGACCAGCTACGCCGACAAGGCCGACTGGTGCTTTTGCTTGGTGCGCACGGACCCCACGAAGAAGCATGAGGGGATCTCGTTCGTGCTGATCGATATGCGCTCGCCAGGCGTTGAGACGCGACCGATCAAGCTGATCTCTGGAGAAAGTCCCTTCTGCGAGACGTTTTTCACGGGCGTGAAGATCCCGAAAGCAAATCTGGTCGGCAAGATCAACGGCGGCTGGGAAATCGCCAAGCGCCTGCTGCAGTATGAGCGGCAGAATATTTCGGCGGGTTTCGGCGAAGGCGGAACGGCCGGCGGCGCGTCGGGCGATCTTGGTCAGGTCGCAAAGACCTACGTTGGCGTTGATGACGGCAGATTGGCCGACCTGGACCTACGCCAGCGGATTACGCTCAATAAGATGAACTTTCAGAGCCTGCGCCAGACGATAGCGCGCACCGCGGCCGAAAGCCGAGCGGCCAATGGACCGTCTGCGGCCACGTCGATCATCAAGTACGCCGCGGCTGAATTCGCCAAGGAGAGATCCGAATTGATGGTTGAAGCCATGGGCTCCCAGGGCCTTGGCTGGGACGGTGAGGGGTTCACTCCCGCCGAGCTCATTGCGGTGCACGGTTGGCTGCGGACGAAGGCCAACTCGATCGAAGGCGGCACCTCCGAGGTCAATTTGAACGTGGTCTCCAAGCGTGTCTTAGGGCTTCCCGACCCCAAATAAGCGACAAGGGCGTCGGTCCATTCTGACCGGGGCTCGCAAGGTTGAATTTCGATAGGCAAGATTTCGATGGCGGATTTTGGCGGCGATCTAGAGGCCTTTCGGGCCGAAGCTCGGGCTTGGCTTGAAGAGAACTTCCCGGAAGGTTTCAGGCGTGAACCCTCACGTCAGCTGACTTCGGCGGCGGGCCTTGCCGATGACGAGAGCCCCGACGCCAAGGCCTGGCGCAAAGCCATGGGGGAAAAAGGCTGGGGGACGCCCACCTGGCCTGCCGAATATGGCGGCGGGGGCCTGAGCCGCCAGGAAGCCTTGGTCCTGCAGGACGAGATGACGCGGATCGGTGCGCGCAATCCGATCGGCGGCATGGGCGTGATGATGTTCGGACCAACGCTGATCGAGTACGGCTCCGCGTCGCTCAAGTCCCAGCACCTGCCTGGCGTCATCAAGGGTGAAGTTCGCTGGTGCCAGGGCTATTCCGAACCGGGTTCGGGCTCGGATCTCGCCAGTTTGCAGACCAAGGCCCAGGACATGGGCGACCACTGGCTCGTAAACGGCTCGAAGATCTGGACCAGCGGAGCCAATCTCGCAGATCGGTGCTTCTGCCTGGTTCGAACCGATCAGTCCAAGAAGCATGAAGGCATCAGCTTCCTGCTGATTGATATGAAGGCGCCTGGCGTCGAGGTGCGGCCCATCGGCTTGATCAACGGGACTTCGCCGTTCTGCGAGACATTTTTCACTGACGTCAGAGTTCCAAAGGACCAACTGTTCGGTCCCCTGAACGGCGGCTGGACTGTGGCCAAGCGCCTCCTGCAGTTCGAAAGGGACAACATTTCAGCAGGGCTAGGCGGCGGCAATATCGGCCAGGCCACGCCCTTGCCGACGGTCATTGAGGCCGCACGAGACTATGTCGGGCTCGATGAAGACGGCCGGCTCCAGGACTTCGAGCTTCGCCACAAGATCACCCATCACTTGATGGAGGCGCGAAGCTTTCAGCTCACGGTGCGCCGCGCCGCCGACGAAGCCAAGTCGAACCAGGGCCCTTCGGCGGCCACATCGATCATGAAATATGCGGGCGCCAAGATCGCTCAGGATCGCAATGAGCTTCTGATTGAGGCCATGGGCCATCAGGGCTTAGGGTGGCGGGGCGAGGGATTTTCTGAGACGGAGATCACCGCGTTTCGAACCATGCTGCGCTCAAAGGCCAACTCCATTGAGGGCGGCACGTCAGAGATTAATTTGAACGTCGTTTCCAAGCGCGTGCTTGGCCTGCCCGACCCGAAGTAAAGCGAGACTCCAAACGCGCGCATTTCCGTGGTAGACTTATATATAACGTATTGAAAAACATAAGATATTAGGGAGATTGCAGGATGGCTGACTTCGGCGGATCAGAGTTGGACGCCTTCCGTGCCGAAGCGCGTGAGTGGCTTGACGCCAACTTCCCCAAATCTCTGGCCCAGCAGCAGACGGCGATGATCCCGGGCGACGAGCATTTGAGCGCCGACGGCAAGCTGTGGAAACAGCGCATGGCTGAAAAAGGCTGGGGAGCGCCCACTTGGCCGACAGCTTATGGCGGCGGCGGCCTCAGCGGCGCTCAGGCGCGCGTTTTGCAGCAGGAAATGGCGCGCATCGGCGCAGAGAACCCTGTCGCTGGGATGGGCACCTCGATGTTCGGGCCCACCCTTCTGGAATATGGCGACGAAGACCAGAAGCGGCGACACATTCCCCCGATCGTGCGCGGCGAACTTCGGTGGTGCCAGGGCTATTCAGAGCCGGGCGCAGGCTCAGACCTCGCCAGCCTTCAGACCCGGTGTGAAGACACCGGCGACCATTGGAAAATCAACGGCCAAAAGATCTGGACCTCGGGCGCCCAGTACGCGGACTGGTGCTTTTGTCTGGTGCGGACGGACACCAGCAAGAAGCATGAAGGGATCAGTTTCGTCCTGATCAATATGCGCCAGCCCGGTGTCGAGGTGCGCCCGATCAAGCTGATCGCCGGGACTTCGCCCTTTTGCGAAACCTTCTTCACTGACGCGCGCGTCGAAAAGAACGACATGGTGGGACCGCTGAACGGCGGCTGGACGGTGGGAAAGCGCCTGTTGCAGCATGAACGCTCGGGCCAGGGCGGCGGGCGGATGATGGCGGGGGCCAATGTGGTCGACCTGGCGAAACAGTATGTCGGTCTCGACGACAAGGGCCGCATCGCTGACAGCGACCTTCGAACCCGCATCGCCAAGCACATGATCGACGCCAAGGCCCACAGCCTAACGCTTGCGCGGGCGGCCGAAGAGGCCAGGGGAAACATTAATCCAAGCGCCACAACTTCAGTCATGAAGAATTCTGGCACCTGGATCGGACAGGAAAAGGCCGAGCTGACCCTTGAGATCATGGGCCACCAGGGCCTGGGCTGGGACGGCGACAGCTTTTCGCGCGAAGAGCGCGAGGCGGTGCGCACATGGCTCTCAGGCAAGGCCACCACGATCTTCGGCGGCAGTCAGGAGATCCAGTCGAATATTGTCTCAAAGCGGATCTTGGGCCTGCCCGACACCACCCAAAACGCGTGATCGGAGGGGGCCGCCGCCCCTTCGGGGTCCCTATCCTTCGAAGGGCTGCTTTTCGGGAAGGATATAAGGAATGGCTGACTTCGGCGGTGCTGATCTGGACGCCTTCCGGGCGCAAGCCCGTGCGTGGCTTGAAGCAAATTTCCCCATATCGCTAAGCCGCCAAGCAGGCGGGCTCAGCGATGGCGAGACGGATGACACGCTCACCGGAGATGCTGCGCTGTGGAAAGCGCGAATGGGCGCCAAGGGTTGGGGAACGCCGACCTGGCCCAAGGCCTATGGAGGCGGCGGGTTGTCGCGCGCCGAAGCGGCCGTTCTGGCCGAAGAAATGAGCCGCCTGGGCGCCGCCAATCCGATCGGCGGCATGGGCGTGATCATGTTCGGTCCGACGCTCCTTGAGTATGGCGACGAGGTGCAAAAGCAACGCCACCTTCCCGCGATCATCAAGGGCGACGTGCGCTGGTGCCAAGGCTTCTCTGAACCTGGGGCGGGTTCAGACCTGGCGGGCCTGCAGACGCGCGCCGAGGACAAGGGTGACCACTGGCTGGTCAACGGTCAGAAGATCTGGACCTCTGGCGCGCATTTGGCCGACTGGTGCTTCTGTCTTGTCCGTACAGACCAGAGCAAGAAGCACGAAGGGATCAGCTTTCTGCTGATCGATATGACGTCTCCAGGCGTAGAGGCCAGACCGATCCTCTTGATCAACGGCGCGACGCCGTTTTGCGAGACGTTCTTCACGGATGTGCAGGTTCCCAAGGAAAACCTGATGGGGCCGCTGAACGGCGGTTGGACCCTCGCCAAACGGCTCTTGCAGCATGAACGGCAAGGCATCTCAGGTGCAAACGCCCAACCCGGCGCGGCCGCTGGACCTGGGATCGTCCCTGGTCCAGGCCTCAATGTACTGGCGCGCGATTATGTGGGCCTCGACGAAGAGGGTCGGCTGACTGACCAGGACCTGCGAACGCGGCTCACCAAACATCTGATGGAGGCCCAGGCTTTTCAACTGACAGGCCGGCGCGCGGCGGCTGAAACCCGGTCCAACGCGGGGCCAAGCGCGGTATCATCGGTGCTGAAAAACGTCGGCTCCCAAGTGCGTCAGGAGCGCGCCGAGCTGGCCGTCGAAATTCTGGGATCGCAAGGACTGGGCTGGAGCGGCGCAGGCTTCGCCCCTGATGAAATCATGACGACGCGGGCCTGGCTTCGTGGAAAATCCGGAACCATCGCAGGCGGATCGCAGGAGATTCAGAACAACATCATCTCAAAGCGCATCCTAGGTTTGCCCGAGGTGACGCAGGCAAGATAAGGTATCGGCGATAAGTTGAGGGCGCGCCCTTGTTTGCAACGTCGTCTGTTCCGGCGACGCCGCGGTGATCGATGAGATTTGGAATAGGAATTCTGAGGAGCAATTTTGATGGCTGATTTTGGCGGCGCAGATCTCGATGCGTTTCGCACCGAGGCGCGCGATTGGATCGCGGCGAACTTTCCTGCGGGGCTGAAGGGCCGGCCAAATCCCATGATGCGCGAAGAGCGCACGGCGCCGAGCGCAGACCAGGAGGCGTGGCGGTTGGCGATGGGAGAAAAGGGCTGGGGGGCGCCGACCTGGCCCGCGGCCTATGGCGGCGGCGGGCTGTCGGGCGGCGAGGCTCGGATCATCCAGCAGGAGCTGAACAAGGCCGGAGCCTACAATCCCATTGGCGGCATGGGCGTCATGATGTTCGGTCCAACGCTCCTCGAATATGGCACCGAGGCGCAAAAACAGGAACACATCCCAGCAATCGTCAGGGGCGACGTTCAATGGTGCCAGGGTTTCTCCGAACCTGGTGCCGGCTCGGATCTGGCGAGCCTCCAGACCAAGGCTGAAGACAAGGGCGACCACTTCCTGATCAATGGTCAGAAGATCTGGACCTCAGGGGCTCAATTCGCCGATTGGTGCTTTTGCCTGGTTCGAACGGACACATCCAAGAAACACGAAGGCATCTCCTTTGTCCTCTTCACGATGCATCAGCCCGGCGTCGAAGTCCGGCCGATCAAGTTGATCAGCGGCAACTCACCCTTCTGCGAGACCTTTTTCACCGACGCTGTCGCCAAGAAGTCAGACCTCGTGGGTCCGCTCAATGGCGGCTGGACGATCGCCAAGCGTCTCTTGCAACATGAAAGGTCTGGTCTGTCTGGAGCTGGCGGCGGAGGCGGGTTCTTTGGAATGCAAAAGCCCCTGGAGACGCTCGCAAAGGAATATGTCGGCGTCGATGACAAGGGTCGCATTTCCGACGCCGACCTGCGCACCCGGATCATTCAAAACTTGATCGACACGCGCGCGTTTCAACAGACCGCTGTGCGCGCAATGATGGAAGCCAAGGGGAATTCCGGGCCATCGGCGGCGACTTCAATCATGAAGAACGCTGGCACGCGGGTCATGCAGGATCGTGCTGAGCTTACGCTTGAAATCATGGGCTCTCAGGGTCTGGGCTGGGAAGGTGAAGGCTTCACGGGCGATGAGATCGCAGCGGTACGCGGCTGGCTCGGCGGAAAGGCCACGACGATCTACGGCGGATCCCAAGAGATCCAGTCGAACATCATCTCCAAGCGGATCTTGGGTCTGCCGGATCTCACCAACAATCACTGATTTTTAGAACACACGAATTTCGAGAGGAAATTGATCATGGCCGTTCTGAGCGAAGAACAGAGCATGTTGCGCGACGCAGCCAAGAGCTGGGTCCAAGAGAAAAGCCCCGTCACCGCCTTCCGGAAGATGCGCGATAGCGGCGCTGAACTTGGCTACGACGCCAACGCCTGGAATGAGATGGCCGAAATGGGCTGGGCCGGGGTGATCATCCCGGAGGAATATGGCGGTTCAAACTTTGGCTATCTCTCGCTGGGCCTGATCTTGGAAGAACTTGGCCGCACCCTGACCGCCTCTCCGCTGCTGGCCTCCGGGTTGGCCGCAGCTTCAGCCCTGATCCTTGGAGGTTCAGAAGCGCAGAAATCGACGTGGCTTCCCAAGATCGCTGAGGGTACGGCCGTGGGCGCCCTGGCCATCGACGAGGGCGCTCACCACGCGCCTGAAAAAGCAACGGCTGTGGTCGCCGGCGGCAAGCTGACCGGTAAGAAGACTTTTGTCCTTGAAGGCATGGCGGCCGATATTCTGATTGTCTCGGCCAAGGGGCCCGATGGACTAGGCCTCTTTCTCGTAAGGTCCGACGACCCTGGGGTCGCACGCACCCGACTGCATTTGGCCGATAGCCGTGGCGCTGCGAATATTGAATTCAAGAACGCGCAGGCCGAAGCCCTGAGCGGAGGGGCCGAGTTGATCGAAAAGGTTCTTGATCGGGCCCGAGCCGGCGTCGCCGCCGAGATGCTTGGCTCCGCCGTCCAGGCCTTTGAGACGACGCTAGACTATCTGAAGGTTCGGGTTCAGTTCGGCCAGGTGATCGGCTCTTTCCAGGCCCTTCAGCACCGCGCCGCCAAGATGTTCACCGATCTTGAACTCTCCCGATCGGCGGTGGAGGCGGCTCTTGCGGCCATCGACGCCGACAGCCCCGATGTTCCGGAACTGGTCAGCCTCGCCAAGGCGAAGATGGGCGATACGTTCCATCTTGTCTCCAACGAGATGGTCCAAATGCACGGCGGGATCGGCATGACTGACGCCCACGACGCCGGGTTCTACCTCAAGCGCGCGCGCGCCGCCGAAGCGGCGTTTGGAAACCAAGCCTTCCACCGCGATCGCTATGCGCGGATCCAGGGCTACTAAGCCCCAGCCAACCCAGCCGCTTTAACCGACAAGGCCGATCGATAGCCCCTTCGGCGACGCCGCAGGGGCTATCGTCTGGGCGACCCGTTGAGGCCAGGCGCGACCACGCCATGGCTGCGCACGACCAGCTGCAATGTCTCGCCGTCTTATAGCTCGGATGAACGAGGGGCTTGGCTCAGCTCGTCTCAGCCGCGTTTAGTCCGACAGGAACTTACGCGGGTCGATGGGCTGGGGATCTACATTTCCCTCGGGAACCGAAAAGAGGGTGTAGGCAAGGGTCTGGGTGACGATGCTGGTGGGGCGCACCAGGGTGTGAAAGGTCTTTGGATCGATAAATTCTGAAGCGCGGTCGATGCTGATTAGCGACTTGCAGTCCTCCGCCAGCGCCGGGCCGATGGCGTATTGGATGACGTAGGTGCCATCTGGAAATGGGCCGACCTTAACGTGACCGCCTTTGCTTACAAAAAAAGCGAACCGAACGTGGTCGGTTATCGCGTCGCGGACCTTGATGATCGCCGGGCCGTCGGCGCCGTTGGCGATCTCCATGTGATGGCCGAGCTTGCCCGTATCGAGACGCCCGTCGATGAGCGCGCCATCTTCGGGCGTCGTTGCGCAGGTTGGCGGAGGGGGGGCTGTGTCATTGATCATCGTCATGCGGCTGGCGATGCTGCGCGCAGCCATGGTCGCGGTCTCAACCGGCGTGATCGGCCTGAGCGCGTTAGCGTAAGCCGGCGTGGCGATGGCTTCAAACGGGCGAGCCCCCACGAGCATCAATGCGATCAGGGTCGCAGGGCCGATAAGACCTAAGGCGGCTTGCAGAGCCAGATTGATCCGGCGCATCCGCCAAGGATCAACCAGTGGAGGCGTATCTCGCGGGACGCCGGCGCGATGCAGCTCCGCCAACATATCGGCCGCGTCGAGCGAATGCGCAGACCTTGCGGCGGCCACCTGGCGGGCTAAGGCGTGGGCGACCGTAAGCTTACCTTGGAAGAGGAAGGCGAGCGCATTGTGCCATAGGAGGCTTGCGTCGGCGTCTTCCTCGCGTTCACCGCCGACTGCGTTGCGGTAAATGGAAATGGGCGTCCAGAAGACGCCAAGCAGCCCCCACCAGCCAAACGCCGCGGAGATCGCGGTGCAGCGTAGCGCAATTTTGTTGGCGCAGGCCGCGCAGAAAACGCCTCGCCTAACCCGTCGCCAGGTGACCACCACCGAGACGACCGTCCAATAGGATGCGTGGCGCGGCTGAGCCGTGGCGCGTCCGCAGCACGTGCAATGGATGGGTTCGCGAGACGAATTGGGGCCGGTGGCGGGGTCCACACGATCGCTCGCGCGGCGTCCCGGGTGGTTTGTGTTGGTGTAGCGGGCGTCTGCGGGTTCGGCGACAGGCTCGCCAAGTTGGCGGCCATCATACTTTGCTCGTTTTCGCTCATCGCAGAGCACAGCATAAGCTTCGCTGAGCTTCTTGAACTCGCCGGCAGCCCCAGCCTGGGGGTTCTTATCGGGATGACACTCCACCGCTAGAGTGCGAAACGCGCGCTTGATCGCCTCCGGCGAGGCGTTCGGCGGCACGCGCAGGACTTTGTAATAGCCCTTCGGGTCTTGCCGCTTCACCTATGCCCCATATCCACTTGGTCCAGCAGATAGGATGCACAACTACGCTTTACATAAGGTGCAGGTTTTGTTGATTTTTTGAGAAGCCGCCCGCAAGCCTCGCGACCTCCCCGAAATGGCCCGTACGCTCGGCGGACGACGCACGCTTTGGCGCGCCGTCCGCCATAGGCGGTCGCTATTTCTTCGGCGGCGTCGCAGGCTTGGCCGGCGTGGCCGCGGTTGACGGCGTGGCCGCCGTCGCAGGCGCGGCGGCCTCAGCCTTTGCAGCGGGTTTCTTTTTCTTGTGATGCACCGGTTTAGCCTTTTCCGGTGGGTTGGGAATGGGCTGCATCGTACCCGTTTGAGCAAGCGCTGTGCTGGCCATGAAGGTGGTGGCGATGAGCGCCAAGCCGAGTGTCTTGATCTTCACCAGGTGGTCTCCCTCTCGCGGCCCGATCCCGTCTGGTCGGACTCGCAGCATCAACGGTAATCCAGACAAGGCCAGCTGTGGAGATGGCCCGCGAAATCACTATGATGGCGTCATGATCAGACATCTGTTCGCTGCAGCCCTAGGCTTGGTTCTTTGCGGATCCGGATCGGCGCTCGCCGCTGCGCCGTCCCTGACGAGCGGAGCCCCCGTGGTGATGCCAGGCATCAGCTATGAGGTCTTGGCCGCCGGTCCGGCGTCTGGCGCTCATCCCAGCCGGGCCGATAGCGTCTCCATGCGCTACATTGGCCGACTGGCGAATGGCGAGGTGTTTTCGACCTCCCCCGGTGATGGCCGAGAGACTTCGGTGTTCGCGGTGAAAGAGGTGATCCCCGGAATGAGCGCGGCCTTGCAGTTGATGCGGGTGGGAGATCATTGGCGGATCACAATGCCGCCCTACCTGGCTTACGGGCCAGGAAGGCCCTTCACGCCGCCCGCCGCCGCCGGGCCTGCAGTCCAAGTGACCCAAAAACGGGGAATTCCCCCAGACGCGACCTTGATCTTTGACGTCGATTTGGTGGCGATCATACCAGCCAAATCGCCATGAGGCCCGCCATCGGTTAGAATTCGTCCGTCCACGAAGCGCCACTGTGGCCCCTTGCGCGGCGGGCTGGGACGTGGCCCCTTTAGCTGCGGCCGCGGCGAGGCGGGCCAAGATTTGGCCTTGGGAGAGATGCTGGGATAGGCGGCTTGGGCGGGGAAGCGATGAAACCACCGGAAGGCGAAAGCGAGAGGCGCCCGGCGACCCGATCGAGCCGTGTGCTGGGCTTGCTCGCGGCGGTGGGGTTCTCAGTCGCTATGTGGGCGTTCATCGCCATAGCGGTCCTAGGCCTTGTGCTGAAGATCATGGGGCCTCGCTAGACCCGCCAAGAGGCCCCGCCAGTCCAATCGCGTGACGCCGACGCTGCGGCACGGCGCTTGAAGGAGGCGGCGGTAGTGAGCCGTAACGGAACACACGGCTCCATCAACGCTGGAGACACCAGATGGCCAATGCCGCAGTTGTCGCGCGTACCAGCCCCCAGGGGATGGAGTATCTTGTCCATGAAACCGGGCGCGCCGAATGGGCCAGTCTCGTCCAAGGCGCTGCTCGCTTCCAAAATCTGCGTGAAGCCACCCGCGCAGCCCTTCGACTGCCGAGCGCGCTTCGCGCCTTCGCTCTTCCGGCGGATAATTAAGCCAAGGGTGATGAACCGGCGGCGTTTTGGTTTGCCGCCGAACCCTTCGATAGGTCAGGATCACCCGACGCTGTTCGCATGGAGCAGCGCTAGGGAAACACTCCATGGCCGAAGCAATACTGGACCCCGAACTGCCGATCGTGGATCCGCATCATCACCTGTGGGATTTTCGAAACTACCCGACCGCTGACGGCGAAGTACACGGGTTCATGGCTGCGATCGCCGATTCTCGGCGCTACTTGCTGGACGAGCTGCGCGCCGATACAGGCGCCGGCCACAACATCAAGGCCACGGTGTTTGTTGAATGCGGGGCTTTCTATAAGGCCGATGGCCCTGAACCCATGCGCGTCATTGGAGAGACTGAATTCGTAAATGGCGTCGCGGCCATGTGCGCAAGCGGACTTTACGGTGACTTCCGCGCCTGCGCCGGGATCGTCGGGCGAGCCGACCTGGAACTTGGCGAACGCGTCACGCCGGTGCTGGAAGCCCACATCGCTGCGGGTGGGGGACGGTTTCGCGGGATCAGAAACTCGGCGTCTTTCGAAGCTGACAAGGCTGTCCTAGGCCCGCTCAACCGGGTGGAGGCGGGACTCTATCTCTCAGAAACTTTTCGCCAGGGGTTTGCGCGCCTAGCGCCCCTTGGACTTAGCTTCGATGCTTGGCTGCTTGAACCCCAGCTTCCCGATGTGATTGACCTTGCACGGGCTTTTCCGGACCAGACCATTATCCTGGACCACGTGGGCACCCCGCTTGGCCTGGCGAGCTACCAAGGCCGGCTTGCAGAACGCTTCGCGATCTGGCGTGAGCATATCCGAGAGCTGTCAAAGTCGCCGAAGGTTGTGGTGAAATTGGGCGGCCTGGCCATGGCCTTTTGCAATTTCCCCTCGTTCCTGGCCCAGCCGCGAGCCTCGTCCGAGCAGCTTGCTGCAGAATGGGGGCCCTATATCGAGACCTGTATCGAAGCGTTCGGACCTGAGCGCTGCATGTTCGAGAGCAACTTCCCCGTGGATATCGGAAGCTGTGATTATGTAACGCTTTGGAACGCCTTCAAGAGGATCGCCAAGGGTTATTCAGCCGACGAAAAATCGGCGCTCTTCTCGGGCTCCGCGGCCAAGGTCTATCGGCTGGACATCTGATCTGCGAACTTTTCGCATCTCTGTAGTCGATGCTGTTTGGGTTGGTCGCCGCCTTGCGGCGACCAGGTTTCAAGGTCGCGTGATATGGCCTAAGGTTCCATTAGGTATACAACGTAAATGGTGCATCTCATGAGGCGCTTGATCCTTCTGGCGACGATCTTGCTTATCGGGACGTCCCCAAATTCGGCCCTGGCCAAGCCGATCCGCCGCCCCGCCATACCGCCTGCAATCTATACTGACCCACCTAGCGACCCGGCCCATCCGCCTCGAATGGAGGTGCTTCACGTCCCCAGCGGCGGGGTGGATATCAACGGTGTCGCTTACCTGGCTGCAGGGGAGGGTCCCCACCCGACCGTGATCTTGCTCCATGGGTTGCCCGGCAACGAAAAGAACCTTGATCTGGCCCAAGCTATTCGACGTGCTGGCTGGAACGTCGTGACATTTAACTATCGCGGGTCGTGGGGAAGTCCTGGAACCTTTAGTTTTGAGGGCGACCTCTCAGACGCCAAGGCGGTCCTCGCCTTCGTTCGTGACCCGGCCAACGCCAAGTCGTTTGGCGTCGACACGAACCGGCTGGTCTTGGCCGGCCACAGCATGGGCGGGTGGGTTACAGCCCTCACCGCGGCGCAGGACAGCAAACTCGCCGGCGCCGTCATGATCTCGGCTGCTGACATGGGCGGACGCGGCGCGCTCGCCGCGGCCAAGCCGATGATCATCAAGACGATGTCTGAAAACATGGAGACCTTAGCCTCGACGCCTGAAAAAATGGCCGACGAAATCATCGCCATCTCACCAAGACTGTCGTTCAATGCCGCCGTGGCCAAAGGGCTTTCGACAAAGCCGCTCTTGGTCTTGACCTCGGATGACGGCTTAGCCGCGAACGCGGAGAAGTTGGTCAAGGCCATTCAGGCCGACGGTGGAACCCAGGTTACGCTGCACCATGAAGCCACCGATCACAGCTGGAGCGGCAAACGCGTCGCGTTGGAAGCCGCCGTCATCACCTGGCTTGAGGGCTTGCCACAGTCGCCTGGGCCTCAGGCTTCGGTCTCTCGGCGACGATAGAGACGCACGTCACCCTGGGCGACCTGGCGGAACCGAGCGATGTAGATGGGCGCAGCGCCCATCATGACGCCTGCGAGGTCCGCAAACATATGCGACGCGGAAAGTTCCTTGCCAACGATGCAAGGCGCCACGCCAACCCCAAGCACCACCCACATCGCCACCATGATGATGTCGCCGCGTCGCACGAACGGCAGCAACCCGTAGGCGCCGGCCGTCACACCATAGAAAGTCAGGGTGTGGACCGGGATATTGTTGGACAAGGTCAATCTCGACAGCGGCGACACCAACACCACGGCGCAGGATAGGACGACCAGCGCTGAAACAAGACGCATCAAGCGAAATGGGGTCGTCAAAAACACGTCAAGAGATTCCTCGAGTAAAGAACACAGTGTTTTCCTACCCCTAGGCTGTCAATTCACGGTGAAATTACGTGGTTACCAAGGCCTGAAACGACAGCTCGGGCCGGCAGGGTTTTCGAAGACTTTCGAGGCCTATAAGGAATGCCCATGCCGCAAGTCTCCGATATCGCCGTCTATCAAAAGCTCTCGGAAATCGCCGATGAGTTGGACGAATTGGCCCGCCAAGGCGCATCGCTCGTCGGCGAAGCGGCCCTGATCACAGCGGGCAGAACAGTGCGTGGAATGGCCAATGCCGTCTATAAGCGGATCATGTCCGACCAAGACCAGGATTTAGACAGCTAAGACCGGCGAGCCGGGTGACGCCTTAGACTGCTCGAGCAGGCGGCGCGCAAACTCGCCAAGGTTAAAATTCCAGGAAAGCTTACTACCGGTTGAGTTCGAAGACCTCGGCTTGTCTTAGCTGCAGAAGCCGCCAGGATGGCTCCAAGACATGGGGAAGCTGTAATGAAGCGTTGGATGATCTTGATTAGTTTGGCGGCGGGTCTGGCCCTCAGCTCCAGTCCATCGGCGGCGGCTGGCCCACCTGCTGACCTCAAGCCTAGCCAGGTTGCAGGACCTGGCTTGAACGTTCTCGACCTAGAAGGTCAGAAGGCCTGGTACATGGACAAGCTTGGCATGATCGTCGCCGACACGATCAAGCGTGCAGACAAGCCATACGAATACATTATGGGCTTTGGCGGCAGCGCAGGCGCTCCCATCATCGCCCTCCTACAATCACCCCAGCGGCCAACCGGCCCAAATGCTTTTGGGCGGATCATACTGGCGGTCCCAAACGCCAAGGGACTGGCGGACTGGCTGAAAGCCCAAGGGGTCGAAAATCGCGAGGTGATCCCAAACGCCGCCTATTTCATCCATGATCCCGAGGGCAACGCCATCGAGCTCTATACCGCTCCGCCTAGGAAATAGCCTAAACGACACCCCCGCCGTATCGGGCCGCCCCCCTTCCCTGACCAAAGCTGAACTGCCCGGTTCAGCCAAGGTTCAGCGCGCGGAAGACAAGGTCGCACGATCGAAGGGACAACGAGGAACATTGAAATGAAACACCTGCTCTACGCTGCTGTGGCGATTGCAACTGCGATTGCGCCATTGGCTGCAAGCGCCCAGCCGACCGATTGGCAGGGTGACAGGCGCGATCAACACGACGATCGGCGCGACCAACGCGATGATCGGCGCGATGACCGGCGAGACGATCGACGTGATGATCGACGTGATGATCGGCGCGACCAGCGTTTCCTGCGCTATGATCGGGCCCGCGCTGAAAGCTGGCGCGATCGGGCGGAATGGCGCGACTTCCGTGGCCCGCGGTCCGGCTTTTGGTTTGCGCCCGGATATGGCTATCGCCCGATCAGCCATTTTGGCTGGCGCAGGGGCGCTTACGTACCGGGCCCCTACCGCGGTTACTACGTCCAAGACTGGGGATATTATGGCCTGCGTCCCCCGCCGCCCGGCTATCGGTGGATCTATGCTGACGGCAACTTTGTGCTGATGGCCCTGGCGACCGGATTGATCGCCGACCTGATCGTGCAAGGCTATTGAGACAGGAGGGCCCCTCTCCTCCCGGAGAGGGGTTCCCGCCGGGCGCGCGATGACTAAGGTGTCCCTTGAAAAGTTCAGGGGAACAAAATGCGTCATCTGCCTACCCTTATCGCCGCGGTTCTCGCAGCAGCGCTGCCAGCCTTAGCGCAGACGCCTGGGTCCAAACCTGCTCCTGCGCCTGCAGCCACGACGCCAACGGCTCCGGTTTCTCCAATCCTCGCACCGGGCCGAACCCTGCTCTCGACCAAGGATGTCATGCGCCACATCGTAAATCCGGCCGCCGAGGCCTTCTGGGCGCGAAGCGGCGTGGTCGATGATGAAAAGGGCGCCAACGACCGGACGCCCGCCGACGACGCCAACTGGGCCGTCTCGCTTGATTCCGCCGCCCAGCTCGTCGAAGCCGGCAATCTTCTGCAGATGGAAGGCCGCGCGCGCGATCCCAACGGGCCTTGGATGAAGTATGCCGTCCAACTTACGAAGGCGGGTCTAGCTGGGATGGCTGCGGCAAGCGCCAAGGATCACGACAAGACCTTTGATGCTGGCAGCGCGATGTACGACGCCTGCTACGCCTGCCATGGCAAATACATCCCCCGGCCCAAGGACAGCCTCTACAAGCACGATATCGACAAAGACCTTGAAGCGGCCGGCAAACCCAAGGGCTGAAAGGGCGCCCCCTTGCTTTGGCGTGCGCAACCGTCGCGTCCGGTCTGTCCCCCGTCAAACGCCCACCGGAGCAATGCGCCAGGCAGCGCGGCTATAGTTACGCAGCGGTCGGAACCCGGTTCGGCTCTGGCTAATGACCCCACGTCGCGAAGAGCCCGATGGCTGCAGCTCCCATAGCGGCCGTCGAGAGCCACCCAACGATTTTCAGGCCAGGCCCCAGTTTGAAATCGCCCATTGCGGCGCGATGGCTTGAGAGGTGCATCATCAACACCATGACCGGGACAGCAACGACGCCGTTGATCACTGCGCTCCAGAAGAGCGCCTTGATCGGATCGATGGGACTGTAATTCAGGATTACACCAATCAAGGTGGCCACAGCGATCGTCCCATAGAAGGCTTTGGCGCGATGGGGCTTGCGGGCTAGTCCCACATGCCACCCGAGCGATTCACCGAGCGCATAAGCCGATGAGCCGGCCAACACCGGCAAGGCCAGAAGGCCAGTCCCGATAATCCCGATCGCAAAAACCGCGAAAGCGAAGGGACCCGCAATCGGTCTGAGCGCCTCGGCGGCCTGCGCCGAGGTTTGGATATCGGTGACGCCGTGAGCATGCAGGGTCGCTGCGGTCGTCACGACGATGAACATGGCGACCGCGTTGGAGAAGGCCATTCCAACATAGGTGTCCAGACGAATTCGACCGAACTCCGACTTGGCCTGTTCCGGCGCCCGTTCCAGCGGCTTGGCGTCGGTTCGTTCCTTGGCCTCCTCGACCTCTTCTTCGGCTTGCCAAAAGAAAAGGTAGGGGCTGATCGTCGTTCCAAGGAGTGCGACGACGACGGTCATATAGCTCGCATCAAAAGAGATTTGCGGAATGACCATGCTCTTGGCCACCAGGCCCCATGGCATCTGAACCACCAAGGCCACGCCCACGTAAGCGAACAGCGAAAGGGTCAGCCACTTTAGGATCGAGACGTATCGCGAATAGCGCAAATAGACTTCCATCAGCACAGTCACGAGCCCAAATGCTGCGACGTAAAAGAGCTGAGACCCCCCGATAAGCAGCTTCAGCGCCGCGCCCATCGCACCCAGGTCGGCGCCCAGATTGATGACATTGGCGACAACCAGGAGAAAGACGATCGAATAGACGACGGGCGCGGGATAGTGCCGTTTGAGATTGCCTGCGATTCCGCGACCGGTGACGCGACCAATTCGTGCACTGATCTCCTGGATGGCGCACATGAGCGGCCAGGAGAACAACAGGACCCACGAAAGGCGGAAACCAAATTGCGCGCCGGCTTGCGAGTAGGTGGCGATGCCCGACGGATCATCGTCGGAAGCGCCGGTGATCAAGCCGGGCCCTAAGACCTGCAGCAACTTGGGACGCTGCAGCGCGCGCAAAGCTCCATCTGGATTGCGCGCGGCGCCATCGGTTGGGTCGCTCATGAAGGTTCGATCCGCCTCGTCGTCGGAGCCTAACCCTTCATGCGCGCCAAGGCTCCGCTCAAAATCTCTACTTCACCGTAAAGGTGAAATTGCCCTCCGTTTCATGACCATCCTCAGTCTTCATATGCCAGGCGACCTTATAGGCGCCGGCTAGCGGAGGGGTCGTGAAGGGGACGGTCACGACACGCTTGGTCTTGGCGTCGACGGCGAGCGGGCCCGTGGCGACGGCTGCGCCGCCCGGTCCGGTCACCTTGACGCTGGACGAGCCAGCGATGAGCTCTTCACTGTAGTGCAAGGTGAGCGCCTTGGGAGCTGCGACCGTGGATCCGGCCTTCGGCGATCCAGACAGCAAGCGGGCGTGGGCTGCGGCCTGGCCGGCGGCGGCGATGGCGGCGATCGCCGCCGTTGCGATGATGGCGTTGCGCATAAGAAATTCCTTTTCCAGTTGAACGCGTGGCTGCCAGACCTTGGCCCTTACCAGACCCTAGCCCTTAGAAGACGTAGGTGAGCTTCGCCACCGCCGAAATAGGCTCCAGCGGGTGGACCTGAATATCGCTGATCCCTGCGGCCGGTTCGCCGCGAAGGCGTGATGCGTAGAAATACCCTGCGGCGTCGGCCTTGGTGTTCGTCAGATTGAAGATGGTCACCTGCCCCTTCAGATGGCTGCTGAACTTGTATCCGACATCAAGATTGATCTCAGAATAGCCCTTGTCCTGCGGGAACTGGTCGCCGTCGTTGAGAGGATATGGTCCAAGATCGCGCCATTGGAGTCCCCCAAACCACGGACCAAGATTGTCCACCAAGATGCCGAACGAGCCGATGAAGCTTGGGGCGTTGGCGATGAACGGACCATCCAGGCCGAAACGCGCCAAGCTCGCGGCGTCGGCCCGATAGCGCGCCTTGGAAAAAGCTAGGTCCGCGTTGATTTCCATCCAGGAAACCGGCCGATATTCGCCCGAAAACTCAACGCCCGTGCGGCGGCTGGGAGCGCTCGCCTCATCCTGGCCGACGTCGGCGTTGTACCGCAATTCTGACTGAAAATCCTCCTGGAACACGGCGACCTGGATATCGAGGCGCGGCACGATGTTCGTGCGCAGGCCGACTTCCTCCCCGGTGGCCGGCGCCAGGAACGGCGTCTTTCCGGCCGCGCCCGGGACACCTTCCAGCGGCACTGTGCCAAACACGCCGCGCACGTCGTCGGAGTGAAACCCCTTGCCGGCGCTCAAATAGAGTTCGGTCCGCCAAACGGGCCCAAGGACGATTGAGCCCTTGGGTTGGAGCAAAACCTCGTGGCCCGCGCCGGCGAAGCCTGAGATCAGGCTATGATCGGACGCCTGATAATATTCCTCGCGAAGACCAAGAATTGTTCGCAGCCACGGCGTCCAACGGGTGGTGTCCTCGACATAGGGGCCGACATCCAAAAGCCTTACATTATCGGCGTTGCAGGTCCCATCGGTGTTAGGAATTTGGACAGCTGGGCCATTGTCCTGCACCAAGGAGCAGTCAGCCAGGGTCTGACGGTCTTTGGTGTGGCGACGGTCCACAAAGGCGGTGTCGCGGCGAACCTGCAGGCCGCCTACGAGCTGGTTGTCAATTCCACCCAGCCGCTGGTTCAGGGTCAAGGAGGCCTGAGCGCCATAGGTGTCGCGGGTTTCGTCTTGTTCTTCCTGGTCGCCGTTCACGGGATCCTCCAGGAAATGGGTAAAATCGTTCCAGAGCGTCATGCGGCTGTGGATGAAGTAGCCGCTGGACGAAAACTTCCATCCATCGCCCGTAGCGCCATAATGAGCAGAAAGGCTGATCCGTTCTGAACTGCTGCCGTCAGACGGATCAAGCGTTCCAAACCGGCTGATCAGCCCCTCCTGAATCGCGCGCAAGGGCTGGTCGGTCGTGAAGTCGCCGTCACCCTTGTAGTACATCGCCGTAAGACTGTAGCCGTCGGTATGGTCGCCGTGGCTGTAACGCAGCTCAGCGGCGTATTTTCGGAAATTGTCCGGATGATCGAACGGCCCATCCAAATGGCCGAAATAGGCGCCTGCTGCGATGCGGTCATCGTCGCTGATCCGATATGTGCCGCCGGCGAAGATGTTGTAGATGCCGTCGCCGCCGCCACCTATGGAGATCTGGTCTGGAACCTCGTTGGCGAGGCTCAGATGTGTCGAGGCCACCGCCCCGAAGTCGCCGACCTCGGCATGGTAAGGACCCTTGGTGTAGTCGAGACCCTGAGCCATCTCGGGGATCTCGAAATTGACGTCTGAATACCCCTGGCCATGGGTGTTGGTGGGACGGTTGATCGGCATGTCGTCGACGAAATTGGCGATGTCGGTGCCATGGTCGAGGTTGAAACCGCGGACTAAATATTGGTTAGCCTTGCCCTCCCCGGAATGGGCGGTGACCACCAGGCCCGGCGTACTCTCCAGGAGCTGGCCGACGCGGTAAACCGGACGAAGCTCCAACTCTTTTTGGGTCACTGAGCCTTGGCTGGCGGTGCTCGCGACACCGAGCAGATCCAGGCGCGAGGCGGTCACGACAACCTCGCTGACCGCGGGCGGCGTCGTGACGGGTCCGTCGTCTGCATGGGCGCTCGAGGCCGCGAGCGCTAACCCCGGGGCGCAGACAAGCAGCAGTTCTCGCGCCGCGAAGCGGCGTGCTTTCACCGTCATGGATGGTCTTGCGGTCTAGTTGGCCGGCTTGGCGGCGTCGAACTTCTGCTGCTTGGCCTTCACGTCCGCCGGCCAATCGGGCAATGGCGCGCCCGTTGCGGCGATGTTGTTGGCCAAGATGTACTCCGAGTGGCAGGCGGTGCAGATCAGGTAGAGCTTGGCGCCCTCGCTATAGACGCCGGCCCTGTCGTGCTTCTCAGCGGCGGCCTTGGCCAAGATCGCCTCGGCGGTGAGTTGCTGGGCGAACTTGTCGAAGTCGCCTTCCGGAAATGGCGGACGACCAGGTATTTGAATGGGCGCACGCGGACGCCCGGGCAGTTGGAGGGCGTTGCCGGCCTCAATGAGCACGGCCGCGGCGCTTTCCATGTCTTCCCAGCCCTGGTCGCTCGTAGGCGACAGGTCCTTTGCGCCCTTGCCGGTGACCTCGGTGCCCGAGCCCTTCCAATAGGCGAAGGCGGCGGGGTCGACGACGTGGTCCATGAACTCAGGCAACGCCAAGGCGGCGGTGTTGTACTTCGCTTCGCTGGCGGCGACGGTCTGCGCGGGCTTTTGCGGGGAGCAAGCGGCAAGCAGGGCGGCGCAGGCCGCAAAGGTGATAAGGCTTCTCAATTCTTTCTCCCAGCATTCCGATTGTTCGAACCCATACTTTGCCAAGCTGTCCCGTGTCCGGTTAAATACGGTCTCCCAGGGGTTACAAAAGGTTACACCGCGTTTGGCGCAGCCAGTTGACGATGCGAACGGCGGCAAGATCGCTGAGTTGGCCGCTGAGCTTCGCGCCCGTCAGGCCCTGGGTCGTTCGGATGGTTTGAACCGTCTCTTCGACTATTTGGCGCAATGCGCCAGCCTGGGCGTCCGGCCCAAGGAATTCGAGGTGGCTGCGGCGGTGTTCGGCCGCGACTCGGCCTTCGACGGCTCGCAGGACGCTTCTGTTCGCGTTGCGGTCCACCGCCTGCGCCGTAAGCTCGATGAATTCTATGCGGGGCCGGGAGAAAACGAGCCGCTGCGCCTTTCGATCCCGCGCGGCGAATACCGCATGGTCACAGAGCCACGCCCGAACAACGCCCCAACGGCGCCGAGCGTCCAACGCCAATGGAAGCCCAGCGTCGCCCTCGCAATAGCGCTGCTCGCAATCCTCAATCTGGCGGCCTGGTTCGCATTTTGGTCGACGCATGGCGTTGAACGGTCGCTGGCCCGCGCCCAGGCCGCCTCGCCCTGGGCTGCGCTTCACAAGACTGATCTTCCAACCCTGCTGGTGATTGGCGACTACTATATCTTCGGCGAGATCGACGAGGCCGCCGGGATCGACCGGCTCATCCGACAGTATTCGATCAACTCTTCCGCCGACCTTGATGACTGGTTGATGGACAACCCCAAGGCGATGGGTCGTTACCGCGACCTGGATCTCTACTACCTGCCCGTCGGCGCGGCCTTCGCCCTGCGAAGCATCGTGCCCTTGGTCTCGCGCGGCGCAGCGCCAGAAGGGGATCTGCACGTGATGATGGCGTCGGACCTGACGCCGGAGATGCTGAAGCGCAACAACATCGTCTATTTGGGCTACCTGAGCGGCCTTGGCGTTCTGCGTGATCCGGTCTTCGCCGGATCGAGGTTCTCGATCGGCGAGACCTATGATGAGGTTGTCGATGGCGTGACACGTCATCGCTACGTCAGCCAAGGCGGCGGCCCCAGCCAGGGAGAAGCCAACCGCCGTGACTATGGCTACGTCGCAGCCTTTCGCGGGCCGTCGGGCAATCGGATCGTGGTGATCGCCGGAGCGCGCGACACGGGCCTGCAAGAGGCGGCTGAAGCCTTGGCCAACCCAGACGCCCTTAAGGCCCTGGCGGCCAGCGATGGCGGCGCGGATAATTTCGAGGCGCTCTATGAAGCCGAAGGCATCGGCCGCTCAAGTCTGGGCCGACGCCTTGTGGTGGCGGGCCCCCGAAACCGGATAAACCCCTGGACGTCGCAGCCAAATTTGAGTTTTCCCGCGGGCTGAGCGGCGGCTAGAACCTAGGAGCGCGCCCGCAACGAAGCGCTTCAGCCCCTGGCGCTGGAGCGTCTCAAGATACGCCCGCCTGGAGACCTATGACCAGCTTAGGCGCCGTCTGGCGTTCTCGAGGGACGCCGCGACAGCGGCCGGTTTGGCGTCATAGAGTTCAGCCAGGAAAGCGCCGGGCGTCAGCTTGCGCAGCCCGTGCTTGCGAAGCTCGGCGGCCGGGAAACCGCCAAGGGTAGCGAAAAGACCCTTCTGGCCTCCTGAGAGATCGCCTTTGAGCTGCTTTACGTCCGGCTCCGATTTGGCCTGCCGAACTTTTCACCTGCGCCTTGATGATCGGCGCTTCAAACCCGAGCGCGTCCTTGTGGGCGATGATGTCCGCCCCGCCGTCGCCACTGGCGACGGTCACGCGAGCCCGGTAGCCCATGGCCTCCAGAAGGTGGGCGACAAAAAACTCAAACTCGCGCCTAGTCCTGGCGACCGCGCTCGCGCAGACGGATGAGTTCGTCGGGCGTGAGGCGAACCCCGCCCTGATTGGAGATTCGAATAAAGCCAGAACTTACACCGTGGTCGCGCAGTCGCGTGAGCTCTTCGGCGGTTAGTTTATCGTACCCCATGCTGTGGAGCTCAGAAATGAATCCCGAGCTGACGCCATGGTCGCGCATATGGACCAGGTCGTCAGCTGTCAGACCTGAGTATCCGTTGTTCTTGAGTTCGGTGACGTAGGCGACGCTGACGCCGTGGTCACGCAGACGAACGAGATCGGCGGCCTTAAGACCAGAATAGCCGGCGCCGACCATGCCCTGGATATAGGTGGCCGAAACGCCGTGATCGCGGGCATGGACGAAGGTCGCGACGTCGCCGAAGCGATAGCCCGCCGCATTCATCGCCAGCAGCTGCCTCAAGCCGGCGCCGTGAGTTGCGGCCTTGACCAGCTCGTTGATCGAAGGCGTGGCGTAGCTCTCTTTCTTCAGCTCATCGAGGTAGCTGAAGCCCATGTCGGAGATCGTCAGCTCGAACTGTTGATAGGCGCCCAGATCGCCCGCGACGCCGCGCGTTCTAAGCGCCGAAGCAAACGTCGGATTGGCGTCATAGACGCAAGATCCGACGCCCCTGCCCTGCCCGGCCACGCCGCTGCAGCGCAAATCACCGCCGTCTCGATGGATCTTGAACGTGACAGGCTGGCCTGCAGCTGCGAGCTGGTCCTGGCTAAGACCCGAAAGGCTCGACAATTCGACGCCTTGCTCCCAGCTCGAAGTGTGGTGCTCGGTATGATAGCCGATGCGGAATTCGACTGAACCGGCCGCCGCGGCGGGTCTGCTTGGCAGGACCTCCCAATCGAGTGTCGAGGGAATTTCCTCATACGAGGCGGCGACCATATCCGGCGCGGGAGGAGCGGGCGGTGCAGGCGGAGCCGGCGGCGCGGCCAGGACGAAGAAACTTGTCGCTGCAGCTGTGACGGCGTTCAGCATTGGTAGCCTCCATCCCACAAGCGCGCGGGCCAAAGCGCGCGGGCCAAAGCGCGCGGGCGCGCGCGAAAAGCGCGGTTCTCTAGGTGGAATGGAAAGCGAGCCGCGCCTGGGCGTCACGTTAATTAATGGACAGAACCGCGAAGTCTTTTGACAAGAGCGGGATTCTGCATATTGTATTAGTGTATGCATACACCGGATCAATTCCTCGCCGCCCTTCGCATCGAGTCCAATGGGATCCCGATCTACGTGCAGCTGCGTGAACAGTTTTTGCGGGCGATGGGCGCAGGATTGCTGACCCCCGGCGACCAAATGCCAACCATGCGACAGGTCGCCGTCGCCTTGAAGATCGACTTGAATACGGTCCGCCACGCCTATGACGAACTAGAGCGCCGCGGTGCGCTCAAGCTTGTTCGCGGCCGTGGAAGTTTCGTTGCAGAGCCCCCGCCGGCCATGGCGGGCGCGGCCCACGAAATCGAGACCGACAACCTGGCGCGCCAGACCTTGGCCGCTGCTGCTTCGCGGGGGGTTGATCCCCTGGCGCTTGCAAAACGCATCACGGCGCTTGCCGTTGAGAAGGAGAAGATCCCATGAGCATGCCGGGCGTCACACTGAACCTGCCGGGACAACGGGCCCGAGGCGGCAATCCGACAGCGGGACTGATCGCCGTCATCCTATTCATACTGGCGGGCCTAGCCGTCGAAGAGGGCGCACGGCAATACAACTACGCCTTCTTCGTCTTAGCCGGGGCCTTAGCCTTGCTCGGCCTGCTGGTTCCGTCATCCCTGAAGATGGCCAATCACTGGGAAAGAGCCGTCGTCCTCAGACTTGGCCGCCTGCAAAGCGTCTCCGGGCCTGGGCTTTTCGTGATCGTCCCGGTGATAGACCAGGTGGTCTATTGGCTCGACCAACGCATCCAAACCACTGAGTTCAACGCCGAGCAGGCGCTTTCCAAGGACACCGTCCCCGTCGACGTTGACGCCGTGGTCTTCTGGCAAATCCATGACCCTGAGCGCGCCGCCTTGGAAATAACCGACTATCGTTCCGCCATCAGCCGTGTCGCCCAGACGTCGCTGCGCGAAATGGTCGGCTCGTCGCTGCTTTCGACCCTGCTTGCCGACCGCAAACATGGTGACGAGATGCTGCGTGAGGAGATTGGGCGCAAGACCGCCGAATGGGGCGTAACAGCGATCTCGGTGGAGATCCGTGACATCGGCGTTCCTGCAGCCTTGCAGGACGCCATGAGCCGGGAAGCTCAAGCCCAGCGCGAGGCGGCCGCACGGATTCACCTGGGTCAGGCCGAGTTGTCGGTTGCTGAGAAATTCGTCGAGGCTGCAGAAATTTACGCGCGCAGTCCGGCTGCTCTTCAACTTCGCGCCATGAATATCATCTATGAAACCACCAAAGAACGAGGCGCAACGATCCTGATGCCCACAGCCATGGTCGACGCCATGAACCCCGGAGGCCTGCTTGGGCTGACCCAGGCTGCGCTCAATGCTCAGGTCAGACCATCGGGTGACGACTTGACGGGTTCGCAGACGCCGGCGCCTAGCACGCGCAGGCAACGCTAAACGGCCAGCGAAGAACGGGAGGCGACATGGTGCGCAAACTGACAATCTGGATCGCATCACTGACGGTTGCGATCCTGATGATGGCTGTGACCATGGCCGGCGCGGCGCATGCCCAAGACGTGCTCGGCGACTGGCATGGGGTCTTGAGCGACTCGCTCAGCGAACTTCGCTTCGGCCTGCAGATCACGGCCAAGCCGGGCGGGGGTTATCAGGGCTCGATCTCGAGCCCGGACCAGTTGCCAGGCACGTTGCCGCTGGATTCGGTCACGATAGAAAATCGCCGACTGATCTTCTCAAGCGATCAAATCCATGCCCGTTTCGAGGGGGATTGGGACCCGGTGAAGAACGCTTGGGTCGGTCGCTGGACGCAAGGCAATACCGGACCTTTAGTGCTGACCAAGGGCAAGCCCGACCCGCGCCTGCGTCCGCAAATCCCAAAGCCGCCATTCCCCTACCGCGCCGAGGATGTGAGTTTCGATAGCGCACCTGGCGTCCGCTTGGCTGGAACCCTGACGCTGCCTGCGGGCAAGGGCCCCTTCCCCGCGGTGGTGCTCATCACAGGCTCAGGCGCGCAGGACCGCGATGAAAGCCTAATGGATCACAAACCGTTCCTCGTCTTGGCCGACGCCCTGTCTCGGCGCGGGATCGCAGTCCTGCGCGACGACGATCGAGGTTTCGCCAAGTCCACCGGGGATTTTTCAAAGGCCACCACGCTCGACTTCGTCGTCGACACCGAAGCAGCGCTGGCCTTCCTTCGCACCCGTCCCGAGATCGACGCAAAGCGACTGGGTCTAATCGGCCATAGCGAAGGAGGCATGATCGGTCCGATCGTGGCCACGCAGGACCCAGGCGTGGGCTTTGTGGTGATGATGGCTGGCCCCGGCGTGCCGATCCGCGATCTGATGGTGGCCCAGCGCGCAGCCGTCGCGCGAACTGCAGGCGCGCCGCCTGAGACGATCGCCCAAAACGAAGTGATCATGGAGCGGGTGCAAAAGGCCCTGGTGAATGCGAGCGACCCAGCTCAAGGCCAGGCTGCGGCCGTAAAGGTCTTGACTGACAAGGGTATGCGGCCGCCGGCCGCCTTGGCGACGGTCAAGCAGCTTTCATCTCCCTGGTACACCTGGTTCATCGCCTATGATCCGGGCCCAACGCTTTCCAAGCTCCGGATTCCGGTCTTAGCGATCAACGGCGACAAGGATGTCCAGGTCATTTCAAAACAGAGTCTGCCGGCGATCCGCGAGGCGCTTAAGAACGATCCGGACGCGACGGTGCTGGAGCTCCCGGGGCTTAATCATCTTTTCCAGACTGCGGGCACAGGCGCACCTTTGGAGTACGCGCGGATAGAAGAAACAATCTCGCCTACGGCGCTCAACCTGATGGTCGATTGGGTGGTGGCCCACACCAAGCCTTGAAGAAGTTGTAGCGGCCGGCCGCCGGTGTGGTTAGCTAAGCCGAATGCGCAGCTCAGCTTTCCTCCTGGCGGTCCTAGCCGCAACATGGTTCACGCCGCTAGCTTCCGCCGCGGCGCCCAGCGCCGATCTGGTGATCTGGGGAGGGCCGATCTACACAGCCGTCGATGCCCGCCCCAAGGTCGAAGCTGTCGCTGTTAAGGCTGGAAGAATTTCATTTGTCGGCGACAAGGCCCAGGCCAAGGCGTTCATAGGTCCCAAGACGCGCCTGATCGATCTCAAGGGCGAGGCGCTCTTTCCCGGCTTTACCGACAGCCATGCTCACCTGGGCGAGATTGGCGAGCGCGAGCTGACCTTGAACCTGGAAGGGTCGAAGTCAGCGGCGGAGGTCACGAAACGGCTGAAAGCCTACATCGCCGAACATCCAGCGAGCCGAACGATTGACGGCGTCGGTTGGATTGAGACCGGCTGGCCGGAGGGGCGGTTCTTACAGCGCTCTGATCTCGACGCCGTCGCCCCTGATATTCCCGTCTTGCTGCACCGCGCCGACGGCCATGCGCTGACCGCAAACACCGCAGCCCTGAAGCTTGCCTCCATCGACGAGAACACACCTGTTCCGGCCGGCGGGCAGATCTTGAAGGGTTCCGACGGGAAACTCACCGGAATGCTCGTCGACAACGCCATGCGTCTCGTCGCAGGCGTGCGCCACGCCCCGACCCGTGAAGAGCGCATCGCCGCCTTCAAAGCCGCATTCCGTGTCGAGACGGCCTACGGTTGGACCGGGGTTCACTACATGAGCGTCGCCTGGCCCGACGTTTCGCTCTTGGAGGACATGGACAAGAGCGGCGATGCGACGCTGCGCGTCTATAACATGGTCGAGGCTGCTGAGGCCGGCCCGCTATTTGCTTCGGGTCCCCGCGCCACGCGCGATGGGCGAATAACCACACGCGGCGTCAAACTCTACATGGATGGCGCACTCGGCTCGCGTGGCGCAGCGCTCTTTGAACCCTATTCAGACGCCCCTGGCTTGCGCGGGACGTTTGTGACCGAACCGGCGGTCATCCGCCCGATCCTGGCCAAGGCGTTGGCGCGCGGCATTCAGGTTTCAACTCACGCCATCGGCGACCGCGGCAACGCCACCGCGCTCGACCTTTATGAAGAAGCGTTCAAAGCCGACCCGGCGAAAGGCAAGGCTGCTCGGTGGCGGATTGAACATGCCCAGATCCTCAGGCCTGCCGATATTCCACGTTTCCACGCTGACAGCGTCATCGCCTCGATGCAGCCCAGCCACGCAATCGGCGATTTCCATTTCGCAGCCGCTCGGCTGGGCAAGGATCGGCTGAACGGCGCCTATGCCTGGAAGAGCCTCCTGAAGTCAGGGGCTGTGGTCGTGGGGGGATCGGACGCGCCCGTCGAGCGCGGAGCCCCGCTGATCGAGTTCTACGCCGCCGTCGCTCGCAAAGATCTAAATGGCTATGCCAATGGCGATTGGCATCCAGAGGAGAAACTGAGCCGCGCCGAGGCGCTCAAGCTCTTCACGTCATCGGCCGCCTACGCACGCTTCGCAGAGCAGGACCTTGGCTCCATCAGCGTCGGCAAGCGCGCGGATTTCACAGGGTTCTCCGTGAACCTGATGACCGCACCCGAAGCTGAAATTCCGAAGGGGCGCGCCGTGCTGACGATCGTCGACGGTCAGGTTGTCTATGATAAGCGCTGAGCGCCGCGCGGCGTACGCCGCGCGGGCCAGGTAATTGATCAGTCGTCGCCGTCGGCGATATCAGCCAGGCCGCCTGACATCTTCTCGCCAAAGGCTGTCGTAACGACAGTGCCCTTGTCCTTGTGATGCGGACGCGCGACGTGGATTTCTTCCTCGGCCGCAGGCTCTGGTGCTTTAGGATCGGTGGGGGTCGGATCAGCCATATCAAACTCTCCTTAAAGCCAAGGCCGAACGCAATGGAGCGCCAAGCCGTTCATCCTTAGCCTACGGGCAGTTTCCGGCGCATTCAACTGTGAGACGCGCCGGTTTGCAGGTGGCGCGTCTTTGAGCCGCTTCAAATCACCTTCGTCCGCGCGCCGCAGACTGGCGATCGATGACTTGGGCGGCTAAGCCTGCGGCTCTTCAAGGGAGCATTGGCGTGGGTGGCGGTTGGCTGATTGGCGTCTTGGTTGAAGTCGCAGGCGAGCCTTGCCCGTTGCGCCATTACTTCGCCATCGGCCACGAGGACCAAGGCAAGTCGGAATGGACGGCTATCGATTGGGCGACACGTGCAGGCCCCATCGCCTCCAGTCCGGTGGCGGGCCAGGAGCCCGTAGAGGCCATAAGGCCGCTTACCTCGGCAAAGATGAAGTCGTTAGGCTTGGCGCAAGGGGAAGTCCGTGAATTGGGTTGGCGCCATCCGCGACGCTGGCTGACCGGCTAGGATCACCGCGTCCATTGGGCGAGCCAATCAGCAAGCGCCTGGGGTGTCATGTTACGCGCGTCTGAAAGAGCTGCGACACGGCCGGCGTCGAGCAATTTGTCCGACTTGGGATCAACGACGAGGAGGGCCGGCACGCCCTCAAGCCGCTGAGTGATCCCGTAATGCGCTGGGATCTGCAGATTCTTGTCGAATCGGCCTGCGTCGACAAGCACGGTCACGAAATGCTTGTCCAAGAACGGCTTGAGATCTGGACGATCCATTGTGGCGGCCAAGATCCGACAGTCGCCGCACCAGTTGCCGCCCAGATCGATCAGCAAAAGCTTGCCGGACGCTTTGGCGCGCGCCTTGGCGCGAGCCAAAGCGACGTTTGCGTTCGCCGTTTCATTGTAAGGATAGGGCAAAGGCGTCGCCAGCTGGTCAAAGCTTTGGATGCCAAGCGTTGGAGCCGCGCTCGGCGCGCCAAGCACCGGCGTCGCCAAGGTGAGCGCAAGGACGAAAGCCGATAGGCGATGGCTCATGGTGGGGCTCCTCAGCCTTACCAGCTAGGCTGCGCACGCGCTGGGCTCAAGTCCGTGGGGTCAAATGTCCACGCGCAAGACCCTGAGTTTTCTTGAGTTCGCCTGCAGGAAGTCTCAATGCGCCACGCTTGACCTCGCCAAGCTTCCCTTCTGGCGCGACGGCAATTGATGCAACGTCATAGGGGGGATAAGTTGCGCTGGGAATAACCCTGTTATGCCATGGGGGCAAGCATGCGCAAGTTCATCTCAGCGGCTCTCGCAGTCGGCTTAGCGGCCGCTTTTTCAGCGTCACCAGCCTTCGCCCAGTACGGAATGGACAAGAAGAAACCGGCAGGCACGCCGGAACTTCCACAGTGCGCCAAGCCGCTGGGACGGGTGGCGATTAAGGATCCGGAACGCCAATGGTGGACCGGCCTGGGACTCTCCAATCCCGAATCCCTGATCAAACTTTTTGCATCCCGCTCCAACTGCCTTCGTGTGGTCGATCGCGGCGCGGGTCTGGCCATGCGCAATGAAGAGACTGCGCTCAGCGGCAGCGGGGACCTGCGGCGCGGATCAAACATCGGTAAGGGCCAGGTCGCCGGCGCCGACTTCTTTATCGTGCCGGATCTCGCCAATTCCAACGCCAATGCCGGCGGCAATAATTTCGGCGCGGTGGCTGGCGCGTTTGGCCGTCATCTGGGCGGCCTAGGGGCGATCGCCGGCAGCATAAATACCAAAAAATCCGAAGCTCAGGCGCTGATCACCTTGATTGATGCGCGCACGACAGAGCAGCTCTTTGTCGCTGAAGGCACCGCCCAGAAAACCGACATCTCGTTTGGGGCCGGCGGCGGCGGATATGGCTGGAGCGGCTTCGCCGCAGCGGCCGGCGGCGGTTATGCGAACACTGACATCGGCAAGGTGGTCACTGCAGCCTACTTCAACGCCTTCGTCGAACTGGTTGGATATCTGCAAAGGGACGCGCCAACGGGCGAACAAGCTAGCCAAGCGGCGGGCATCCAGGCTTACGCGGTCAAGCAAAGCATCGTGATGCGCAAGTCAGCTTCAGCCCAAGCCACGCAGGTGCGTGGCCTGAACGCCGGAGATATGGTCTATCCCACGGGCCAGAAGAATGGAATCTGGTGGGAAGTTGATGACGAAAACGGCAACCGGGGATGGGTGTCCTCGGCGATGATCAGCATTCATCAATAGAGTAGGCGGCGACGCGGCCCGTTTATGAGGCCGCGAGCTGTTTTAAGCGACACGCTTCGGGGGGAAGTTCGATGGACGGGAGCGCGCAGGGTGACGAGGCTCAGGACCGCCTTTGGGAGGTGATCGAGAAGCGTGGCATCGGCATGCTTGGATTGAACAAATCCGGTTTACATGCTCAGCCCATGATCGCCTTCGTTGAGAGGCGCAGAAAACGCATCTGGTTCATCGCGCGCCGCGATACCGACCTGGTCCGAACTATCGGCGAGGGGGGCGCCTCGATGTTTGTGATCCAGGACACGGACCTGCTGGCGTCTGTCGGGGGCGAACTCGCAGTCGTCCAGGACCGGCGACGCATGGCGCGGTATTGGAATGCAAAGGTCGATGCGTGGCTGCCGGAAGGGCCGAACGACGCGCGGCTGGTCATGCTTCGGCTGGACTGCGTCGACGCCGAGCTTTGGGTCCCCGGCGTCGGATTGACGAAGTTCGCCTGGGAGATTTCCTGGACCGGTCCATATCCCAAGCTTTTGCAGCGCGACGGCCCTGCGCAGGCGACGCTGCACTAGGGATGGCGACAGGCGGCGAATTCGCCGCAAATCAGATCACTTGCGCCGCATCAATTTTCCCCCTTTCTTGGCCCGCACCGCAGGTCCAACCCTGCGCCACCCATTTTCGCGCATCAGAGAGACGCCGATGACCCCCATACGCCGAAATATCCTGTTCGCCGCCTGCGCGATCGCCGCGCTTGGCGCGACAACCGCGCTGAGCGCGGCCGAGGCGCACAAGGCGATCCTCAAAGGCACCGGCGAGGCGCCGGTCGCGGCCGCCGATCTCGCCTCGCCGAAATATGGCGCCTGGGGGTTTGATGTGTCCGGGATGGATAAGTCGATCAAGCCGGGAGACGACTTCTTCGGCTTTGCAAACGGCAAGTGGTCGCAACAGACCGCAATTCCTTCGGATCTCACGCGGTTCGGCAATTTCGACAAACTTTCGGTCCTGTCCGAAGCCCGGGTTCATGAGATCGCCATTGAGGCGGCGGCAGGAAAGCTTGCTGACAAGGACGGCGCCAAGATCGGCGCAGCCTACGCCTCGTTCATGGATGAAGCCCTGGCTGACAAACTGGGCGCAAAACCCCTCCAGCCGGAGCTGGCCAAGATCCGGGCCGTCAAGACCAAGGCGCAGTTCACCGCCCTGATGGCGAGCGCAAATGAGAAGGGTTTCGATACGATCTTTCCCGTGGGGATCAGCATCGACGCCAAGAGCCCGCACAAGTACGCCGTCGTTGCAGCCACCGGCGGGCTAGGCCTGCCCGATCGCGACTACTACCTGCAGGCCTCGTTCGCGGCGAAGAAGGCCAAATACCTCGCCTACGTCGAGCAGATGTTGAAGCTTGCGGCTTGGCCCAAGGCGTCGGAAAGCGCCAAAGCGATCGTCGAGTTTGAAACCAAGCTTGCTGAAGCGTCTTGGACCCGGGTCGAACGTCGCGATCGCGACAAGACCTACAATCCCGCTTCACCGGCTGAACTCGATAACCTCACCCCGGGCGTCGACTGGAAAAGCTACCTGGCGGCCGCTGGCGTGCCGGGCGTGGAGCGCGTGGTTGTGACGACCAACACCGCCTTCCCCAAGTTTGCCAAGATCTACGCCGACACCCCGCTTGAGACGCTGAAGGCCTGGGAAGCCTTCCACCTGGCCGATAGCGCTGCGCCCTATCTGTCGAAGCCATTCGTTGAAGCCAACTTCGAGTTTCGCAGCCGCGAGCTTGCCGGTCAGCCTGAAGAGCGGCCGCGCTGGAAGCGGGCTGTCGCCTTCACAGACCGCGCGGTCGGAGAATCCGTAGGCCGCGTTTACGTCGCCCGCTATTTCCCGCCAGAATCCAAGGCGAAGATGGAAGCCCTGGTCGGTGATATCCACACCGCCCTGCAGGCTCGCATCGAGAAGCTGGACTGGATGGGCGACGCCACAAAGGCCAAAGCCCTGGAGAAGCTCTCCAAATTCACCGTCAAGATCGGCTACACCGCCGAGTGGCGCGACTATTCCAAACTGATCCTTAAGCCTGACGACCTCTACGGCAATCGAGTTCGTTCCCAGGCCTTCGAGTGGCGCCGCGACGTGAACCGTCTGAACAGTCCCGTGGATAAGGGCGAATGGGGCATGACCCCCCAAACCGTGAACGCCTACTATAACTCCGTGAATAACGAAGTGGTCTTCCCCGCCGCGATCCTGGCCCCGCCGTTCTTTGATCCCAGTGCAGATCCGGCCATCAACTATGGCGGCATCGGCGGCGTGATCGGCCATGAGATCAGCCATGGATTCGATGATCAGGGCCGCAAGTCCAACGGCGACGGCGTGCTCATCGATTGGTGGAGCTCGGACGACGCGGCGAAATTCAAGGCGCAAACCGACAGACTTGACGCTCAATACTCGTCCTTCTCGCCCCTGGCCGGCGAGCACGTGATCGGCCAGCTGACGATGGGTGAGAATATCGGCGACATGGGTGGGCTGAGCCTGGCGCTCGACGCCTACCACGCCTCTCTGCACGGTAAGCCCGCGCCCGTCATCGACGGCTTGACCGGAGACCAGCGGGTGTTCCTGGGCTGGGCCCAGGTGTGGCGCGAGAAGATCCGCGAGGAGACACTCCGCCAGCGGCTTCATACCGATCCCCACTCGCCGGCGGTTTATCGGGTCAACGGGACGATCCGTAACATTGCAGGTTGGTACGACGCCTTTGACGTCAAGCCTGGCGACAAGCTCTATGTGGCTCCCGATGATCGGGTCCACATCTGGGTGAAGTAGGAGCTTAAATGCCCTCAGCGAGGCCCAGGAACCCCTGGGCCTCAGGCGCGCGGTGACGGTTGGTCACCATGCGCTCATGCAGCAACTTGATCCGTCGGCTGCCGCTCTTTTGGCAGGCGAAAGGCAAGACTGCGTGGATCAGGCAGGCGAACCCGCCGATGAACATGGTCATCGCAAACCATGAAGCGGAGTGCATGTGTTCGAAATAGGTCTCGCCGACCGACCGGGGATGACTTGTGAATGCGCGAAACATGGCGGCGACCTTTGGCGTGAGCTTGCTGTCATGATGAAGCGCTCGGCGAGAAAATCATTGTCTCTTTCCCATGCAAGGCGCTGTAACTCGAATATCTGCTTCTATAAGAAGCATGAATTGTAGAAGTAAATTCTACGAATCTGGATTATTGACAAAGCATTAAGATGAAAATCACCATCTGCGAGAACATCCCCGCCAGATGCCACCAAGGATTGCCGCCGCATGCGGCGCGTCAGTTCTGGGTCCTGGCAGGCGGCCTCTGAAGCCGATCTCTTTGATGACGGCGCAAACACCCCTGTGCTTAGGTTCCCGGCGCCACAGCCATGGGCCCGCCAGGGGCTGGCGCTCGCGCCTTCAATCCAATTAGCTGATGTTCGGCGTCATAGAGCACGTCGAAAGCCAAATAGACTGCGAGACCCGAGAAGATTGTCGCCCCGCTGACCCGAGGCTCCTCGGAGAAAGCCAGGTGCGAGGCCTGGGCGCGCTGACCAACCACCAGGGCTTCGGCAGCCTTTAGATGTCCGCTGGCGTCATAGAAACCAAGGGTCGCCTTCGTCCCATTGGGCCAGGGCGTGGACCCCAGGCCACCGTTATGCACATCGATCCCCGGCGCGCCGGTATCGAGGGTGACAGCGCCGCAGACCTTGGCCTTGCTCACATCATTTATGAGGCAGCCAGGGATTGCGTCGTGCCGCCCGCCGCCCAAACCGCTCAGACTGGGGTTGAGGGGAAAGAGCGCGAAGCCTTCCAGCTCCGCTTCTTTGGGATTGAGAATAATGCGTCCTGGCGCGTTTTCGCCCGGACGCGGGAGTTCAACAATCCATCGGCGGATACCCAGGGCCATGAAAGGATTATCGATACGGGTGTGCGACATGTTCGCGCCGAGGATGGCTTTAAAGCCCTCGCCGGGCAGGCCGTCGCCCTGGATCCCGTACTGCGCCAAGGCGACGCGAGAGGCCGGACATCTCGGCTTGGCGGAGACACATCCGACGCTTCGTACGAGCTGGACACTCGAGATCCCGCTAACCCCACCCACGGCGATAACGCCTTCGCCCTTTTCGCCACGAAGTTCAGCGCCCGACCCGTAGGAATAATCCTCGCCGCCCCCGAGGATTTTGGCGTCGGCCTCAGCCAAAACACCGGGGAGGATACGAAGGCCAGTCGAGCCGGTGTCGAGGCCAGCATCTATCACCGCAGCTCCCACCTTCACCGGGACGGCATAACGGCGGGAACCATCGCTCAATATCACCTCACGAATGGCCACCTCGCCACGCGAAGACGGCTCAGCCTGGGCCTGCGTCACGGCAGGTTCCGCGCAGAGCAATGGGATCGAGGCTGCAAACGCCGCGATGACCGAGTTGCTGCGCATCAGACGTCCTCGTATCTGCGATGCAGACAACACTGCAGCGTTGCGGGCAAATGTCACTAAGAATGGCCCATGGATCACAATCGCTCGATGCTCGCCCAATCCGACCTTGCTCAACCCTTGCACCACGTAACGCCCTATTGGGCTCTCCGCGGGGTCACCGCTGAAGCTCGCCAGACCTCGGTCAAGATGGACTGTCACCAACCCACCGGCTCGTTCAAGATCCGCGGCGTCGGGCGGCTCTGCCAAGCCCTGAAAGCCGAAGGCGCTGACGCGTTCGTCTCGTCATCGGGTGGAAACGCCGGCTATGCGGCCGCCTATGCTGGCCGCGCGCTGGAACTCCCCGTGACGGTCGTTGTGCCATCGACCACGCCAGATTTCATGCGTGAGCGGATCGCAGGCCTTGGCGCCGAGGTGATCATCGAAGGTGACGTATGGGACGCAGCCGACCGCTTGGCTCGCAAGATCTCCGCCGAAAGTGGCGCAGCCTATGTCCCACCCTTTGATCATCCGCTCCTTTGGGAGGGCCATGCGAGCTTGGTGGACGAGATCATCGCGTGCGGTCCGCCGCCTGACGCCATTGTCGTGGCGGTTGGCGGCGGAGGTCTGCTCTGCGGCGTGGCGCAGGGCTTGGAACGTCTCCAACTGAACGACGTCACAATCGTGGCCGTCGAGACGGAAGGCGCCGCATCGTTTGCAAGAGCCGTTGAGGCCGGCAAACCCGTCGCGCTTGAGCGCATTGCGACCATCGCCTCCAGTCTTGGCGCACGCCAGGTTGCGAATGCAGCTTTCGACTGGTCGCAAAAGCGCCCCATCGCTTCGATTGTGGTCTCAGACCGGGACGCTGTGCGCGCATGTCGTCGTTTCGCCAATGAACACCTTGCATTGGTCGAGCCGGCTTGCGGTGCGGCGCTCAGCCTCGCCTACCAAGATCACCCAGCGCTCAATTCATTCAAACACGTCGCAATCGTCGCCTGCGGGGGCGTCGTGGTCAGTCTGGGGAAGCTGGCGGAATGGGAAGCTCAGCTGGGCGGATGATCACTGTCCAACCGGATCGAGGACCATCAGCCGCAAGGAGCCGGGCTTCGGACGGGGCCTGGCGCCGGGCGTCGCTGGCGGATCGCTGTCGGCGGCCAGGACAAACAATCGTCCGGTCTTCGGGTCGACAGCCATCGTGCGTCCACTAATGGCTGTCGTCACCGCATCCAATGCGCGGTAGCTGTCGGGCGAGGCCTGCTGATAGATCGAGATCGTACCGTCAAGACCGTTTGAGCTGAAAACCCGTTTGCGGTTGGGGTCCCAGGCGACAGCGTCACTTCCCCTGCCGATCGGGAGTTTGGCGACGGCCCGGCCGGTATCAGCGTCAACCACCATCATGAGGCTGTTGATGCAGCCCATGAACAGCCGCCGTCCTTTAGGGTCCAGCGCCAGGCCATGCGGACTTGCACAGTCCGGCGTCGGCCAGCGCGCCACCACCGCGTTGGTTCGCGCATCGATCTTCAGGAGGTCCCGCTTTTCCTCGCCGGCCACATAAACGACGCCGTGGTCGTCGCCGACGCCATACTCCAGCTTCTCCCCCGCCTTGATGGTCGTAACGACCTGATCGGTCTTTGGATCGATCACCGCGATCGCCCCAGGATCACCTTCAATGACAAAAATATGGTCAGTCAGCTTATCCGTGGCGATGGCGTCGGCGTCCTTGTCTGCAGGTATCTGCTTTGTCACCTTCAGGGTCTTCAGATCAAAGACGACCGCCTGACCAGCCTGGCCGTCATCGGTGAAGCCCTGGCCGGTTTTTACTGAAATGCCGACGCCGTGCGTTCCACCAGCAATGCCTGTGACCTGGCCGATCAGCATCCCCGACCCAGCATCGATCACGGCAAGGCGATCGCCGTGGGCGGCGTAGACACGCGCGGTTTCGGCATTGAACACGACATAGTCCCAGCGGTCCGGCGCGCCGAGCGGCGCCTCCTTAACAAGGGCATAGACGGGCGCCGCCATCGCCGCACCGGCCCATAGGCTGGCCGCAAGTCCAACCGCCCAGTTCGTGATCATAGCGCGCTTGGTCATGGAGCCGCTTTCTTCCGTCGATCGTCGCTCGCTTGGCGAGCGATCCGAAAAGAGGTGCGAATGGTCGCCCCGGATCAAAGCCCTAGCTGGTTGCGGCGTCAAATAGCCTGCAACCAGCTTCGGCGTTTAGAACCGAAACCGTAACCCGCCTTCGTAGGTGACGTCATAGAATTCGCGCTGGATCGGCCGGTCAGGGCTGCCCTCGTAATATCGCAGAGGCGTGTTCAGCAGGTTCTTGACGTTGAAGTAGACGTTGAAGTTCTTGGTCACCTGATAGCTTGAAGTGAAGTCCATCGTCAGGCGGGTGTCCTGAATGACGTCAAGCGACTTATCACCCCCCAGCCCAAAGAGGCTGTGGCTGACATACTCCGACGATAGGCGTAGCTGAAGTCCGTGATCTTCATAGAAACCCGCCAGGTTCCAGGTCACCTGCGACGTGCCCGGAAGCAAGCCGAACTGCGCTGTCCCAGAGCCGCTTGTCGCAGCGTCGTATTCGAGGAAACGCGAGTCCACCAAGGTCAGGTTGGCTTCGACGCCCAGGCCGCTGAAGGGCCGCGGCAGGAAGTCGAACTTCTGATGGTAGGCGAGTTCTGCACCGCGCGCGTAAGCTGAAGGGGTGTTCAAGAACGTGGTCACATTCGCCAACTGGCCCGGAGCCAGCGGGTCGGTGGTGGTCCCATGTTGCACCCTTGGGACAATATAGTTCTCGAACTCTTTATCGAAAAGTCCGGCTTCAAGAATTCCGCCACTCGATGTGTAGTACTCTAGTGATAAATCGAAGTTATTTCCCGTCGTTGGTTTCAGCGCCGGATTTCCCCTTGAAATCTCTACGGTGCCTGGATCGTTGGTCGTATTGATCGATGCGGTTGCTTTGTTCTGTTCAAAACCTGGTCGCGCAATTCCGGTCGAGTATATCGCACGCAGGATAAGATCCGGAGCAATCGTGTACTTTATTTGAGCTGTTGGAAAGACGTTGGTGTATTCCGCCGAACGGGTCGTCAGGACGGGGGTGTTGTTGTCCTGCGAAACAAAGGCTGTGTACTTGCCCTGAGTGTGCTCGACCCTCGCCCCCGCCAAGAAATTCCAGGCTCCGACGTCGAGCGTATATTGCGCATAGGCCGCGTAGATATCCTCTTTCGCACGGAAGAAGCCGTTTGGATCGGTGGCCGAAGTTATCTTTCCCTGCTCGCCCTGCAGGATCTGACGGATCGCATAGCGATTGATGAAGGGACCGTTCGTGTAGTGACCGGCATAATAGATGTTTGGAGGCCCTGAGACGGTGGAGAGAAGGATATCGGGCGCGGTAATGCCGCTAAAGACGATCGGATCGACGGTCTTGTCGCGCAACCGCACCTCAAATCCGGCCTTCACCCGGTCGCTGTCATTTATGAGTCCAACGGGAGCCTGAACATTGGCGGCGTAGCCATACTCTTCGTCGACATCGAACTCCGAGGTGTTGGAAAGCGAGGTCAACTGATACTGCGCGGCGTTGTTCGGATTGAAGGCTGTGGGGTGGGTTGCGTCGGTGGTGAATGTGAAGCGCGGGAAGGTGGCGTTGGTCACGTTGTCGTATGAAAGCGGCGTTCCGGCGGGACCATCGAATTCAGCGCCGATGTTGTAGCCGACCGCGAAGGTCGCGCGACTATAGGACGCCCGATAGTCGATGATCACCTGATCGAACCGGTCACTGCCGCCGACGGCGTAAACCTGGTTGCGGTGGGTCTCCTGCTCGTCCGTCAAGGTGATCGCCGGCGTGGTCGTCGTCACAAACCCGTTGGGGTCGTTCGGATCGGGGGTCACCAGGCCGGTTGCGTTGACGCCGTTCTGCAAGTTACGCAGCAGCAGGAAGTTTTTATGCACCGCCTCGATATAGCCCGCGACGCTAGCGCGGGCGTAGAAGCTGTGGTCGTCGTTCGGCTCGAAATCAAACTCTCCGCCATAGCCGAAGCGCCGACGATGATAGTCGTAGCGGCGGAAATCGTATTGATGGGCCGTCTTGTCTGTCGGGGGCGTGCTCGCATCGATGTAGCTCTCCTCCAGATCATCGATCCCTCGCCGATCGTCTTTGCGCGATGCGTTCAAGACGAAAGAGAAAGGATAGGGATTGCTGATCCAGCCCGCGCTCACCGGCTCAGCTTGGCCATCTCCAGCGATGACGAGGCCATGGTCGCCGATGCCGAAGCGAGCGCCGGCTGCGAGCGCAAATTCGGCCGGACCCGTGTGCCGATGGAGTGGTTCGTAACCCCAGCCGAGAGTTCCCTCTAAGAAGGGCTCCGCCAAGTGGGCGGCCGAACGCGGGGTCAGCTCAATCGTACCCCCAAGACCCTCGCCTTCCTGATCAGGCAGCCGGGTCTTGGTCACCACAATGCCATCGATGGCGCCTGTCGGGATCGTGTCAAACTCAACCGCCCGACCGCCCCCGCCCGCCGCGGTGCCGCCCGCGTTGGTGTTGAGCAAGACCACCCCGCCATAGGTTGCGCCGTTGAGATTTGCGTCGATCCCTCGGATGTTCACAAAACGCCCCTCGCCAGTATCGCTCGACAACGAAACGCCAGGGACGCGTCCGAGCGCTTCGGCGGCGTTGAAATCGGGGTACTTGGCGATCGTCTCGGCTGACTGGACCTCAATAAGGTTCAGGGCTTTTTCCTGACGCGCGCGCGCCTGAACTTCTTCGCGGGGCGCGGTGACGACAACCTCGCCGACCACGTTCGGCGCGCTCGATGGCGCGCCATCAGCGAACGCCGCCTGCGCAAGTGAAAGTACGCTTACAGACGAAATCAAAGCCGCGGAGAATCGAACCGACGACATTGGTGGTGGCCCCCCAAGAACTGATGAACTCAGGCGCCTCCCAGTGCGGCGCTTCGCCTCAGCCCTGACATGGCCCTGCAACGCTTTGATGGAGGTTGTCGGATGGAATTGTAACAGCCTGAGATCGCTCCCCGCGGCGAGCGTTCGCACGCCCCTCGCCGAGGCGCTAAATCGCGGGCGCTCGGAAACATTGATTCCGAAGGGGCATCGCACTTTTCCTTAAAGCCGCGCTATGAAGGGCGGTGCCCTCTCCGTTCAAATTCGCCCTTGCTGTCAGCGCGCTGGAAAAGTCGGTGCCGGGCGGACGCCGGCTCTTCACCGGCCTCGATCTGATGATCGCTCCAGGCGAGGTGGTCGCCATAATGGGCGAATCCGGCGTCGGTAAATCGACATTGCTCAATGTGATCGCAGGTCTCGACACGGCCGATGCGGGGGAAATCACAATTTGCGGCGTCGGACTACGCGGCCTGGACGACAACGCCCGAACGATCCTTCGCCGAGATGGAATCGGCTTCGTATTCCAAGCCTTTCACGTCCTGCCGCACCTGACGTTGGCGCAGAACATCGCTCTACCCCTGGTCTTAGGCCATGCGCGCGGCGGCGAGGCGCTTGATCGTGCAGAAGAGCTTCTCGCCAAGGTCGGTCTGCCGGGTCGGGGCGCTGCTTTTCCCGCGGAGCTCTCCGGTGGCGAACTCCAGCGCATCGCGATCGCCCGGGCCCTCGTGCATCGCCCGGCCCTGATCCTCGCCGACGAACCTACGGGAAACCTCGATCCGGAGACCGGAGACCGGATTCTCGATCTCTTCCAGGCCCAGGTCCGTGATCTCGGCTCGGCAGCCGTTATCGTCACCCATTCCGACCGGGCCGCGGCGATCGCTGATCGCACGCTCAACCTATCCGCCCAGGGCTTGACGCCGATTCATGCCGACTGACCTTCGTCCTAGTCGATTGGCGCTACGCTGGATGATTGTCGGGGAATGGCGCGCCCGGCCCGGGCGGGTGCTCCTGGCGATCCTGGCGATCGCGGTTGGCGTCGCCCTCGGCTTCGCAGTCCACCTGGTCAACCGCTCTGCGCTCGATGAGTTTGGCCGCGCCCTGCAAACCGTCAATGGTGACGCCGACCTGCAGGTCCACAGCATTTCTGGGGCCGGATTTGCAGAGGGCCTCTATCCGATCCTTGCGCACATAGACGGGGTCTCCGTCGCCAGCCCCGTCGTAGAGTTGCAGGCGCAAGGCGCCAGCGGCGCCAAGAGCCAACTCACCCTGCTGGGCGTCGATATTCTGCGCGCCGCAGCGGCCACGCCGAAACTTGTCGGGAATTTCGGAAACGGAGAGGCCATCGGCGGTCAGACCTCGCCCTTTGCTGAAGACGCCATTTCGCTTTCGCCTGCGGCCTTGGGCGCCGTGGGAGGTCATGTCGGTGAGACCATAACCCTGACCGCCAGCGGGCGGGTCGCGGCTTTTCATATCGTTGGCGCGCTGCCCGGCGCCAGCGAGGCCCAGCGCCTCGCCGTTATCGACATAGCCGCAGCACAGTGGCGTTTCGGTCAGCTCGGCCGCTTGCACCGGGTCGACCTCAAGCTCGCCCCGGGCATCGACCGCGCGACCGTCGAGGCTGCAATCCGCCGCCTCCTTCCTGCTGACGCCCAACTCGTCACCTTGCGCAATGCAGCCCAACGCAGCGACAGCCTCTCCCGCGCCTATCGCGTGAACCTTGAGATGCTGGCCATGGTCGCGCTCTTGACCGGCGGTTTTCTGGTCTATTCGGCGCAATCCCTGTCTGTAACCCTGCGAAGGCCGCAATTTGCGCTCGTCCGCGTCTTGGGCGTCGCGCAGCGCGGCCTGTTGACCCAGTTGTTCATTGAGGGCGCAGCGGTTGGCGTGGCGGGCGCAGTTCTGGGGATCGCTTTCGGTTTCGGCTTTGCGGAGCTCGCGCTTCGACTGCTGGGCGGCGACCTGGGAGGCGGCTTCTTCTTCGGATCCCATCCTCATCTGGTTTTGGCGCCCGTCGCCGGCGCCGTGTTCCTGGCCCTGGGCGTCGCCGTCGCAATGGCGGGTAGTCTGGCGCCGGCCATTGAGGCGTCGCGAGCGCTACCGGCCATCGCCTTGAAAACCGCCGGTGACGTGATCGACCCCAAACACCGGCCTTCGCCGGTGCTCGGTCTAGGTCTCATCGCAGCCGGCGCTGCGGCCGCCCTTGCGCCGCCGATCGCGGGCCTGCCCCTGGCCGGCTACGGCGCCATGGCGCTCATGCTGGCCGGGGGCGTGGCGGCAATGCCTTGGCTTGCGCGGACAATACTGGCGCCCGTGCGACATTTCCCAAGACCCCGGCCAGCCTTGGCTCTGGCGCTCGCCCGCCTCTGGGGCGCACCCGGCCAGGCCGCCATAGCGCTCTGCGGCATTGTCGCCAGCGTGAGCCTGATGGTGGCTATGGCGACCATGGTCACAAGCTTCCGCGGTTCGGTGGAAGATTGGCTGACCCAGATCTTGCCGTCCGACATATACCTTCGCCTTGACGCCGCCGACGCTGGCTTGGACCCGGCAGCACAGCACGTCCTGACGATGGCGCCGGGGGTGGCGCATATCAACTTTCGCCGCACGATCCTGCTGCAGCTCGCAGCTGACAGGCCGCAGGTTGCGCTATCTGCAGCGCCGATCGATCCGGCCCATCCCGAGCAGACCTTGCCGATCCTTGGCCATAGCCTGGGCGCGCCCAGGGGCGCAGTCCCCGTTTGGCTTTCTGAATCAATGGCCCGGCTCTACCGCTACCGTGTCGGCGACCGCTTTTCCCTGCCGCTCGGCGCCGCCGCCCGGCCGGTCTTCGTCGCTGGGGTCTGGCGCGACTATGCCCGTCAGTTCGGAGCGATTGCTATGGCCGACGCCGACTATACAAGGCTCTCTGGCGACGCGACCCGAAGTGAAGCCGCCATCGATCTCCAGCCAGGCGCAACACCGGCGCGCGTGATGCGCGCGCTGCGCGACGCTTTGCCAAAGAACCTTGGCCGTGAGGCGAGCTTCGCGCGGCCCCGTCAGATCCGAGCCCTCGCCCTGCAGCTCTTCGACCGAAGTTTCGCGGCCACCTACGCGCTGGAGGCCATCGCCATCGCCGTCGGCCTTACCGGGGTTGCAGCAACGTTTTCAGCCCAAACTCTGGCGCGCGCCAAGGAGTTTGGGATGTTGCGCCACATCGGCGTGCTTCGCGTTCAGATACTCGCGATGCTGGCCATTGAGGGCGCCCTGTTAGGCGCCGTCGGGGTCGCGGCGGGCTTAAGCCTCGGCGTCGCGATGAGCCAGGTCCTGATTCATGTGATCAACCCGCAGTCATTCAACTGGACGATGGAAACGCGCCTGCCCTGGCCGCTTTTAGCCAGCCTCGCCCTGGCCCTGATCGCCGCCGCGGCCGGCACGGCGGTTCTCTCGGGCCGAAGCGCAACGGCTGCATCGGCCGTGCGCGCCGTGCGCGAGGACTGGTAGTGCGCCGCGTTGGTCGCCTCTTGGCTGCTCTGGCGGCCGCCTTTGCAACCGCCGCGGCTCCGGCGACGCCGACTTACCCGCCGGTGCGGCCCGAAACGCCGGTCAGATTTCCCACTGATGGCGGCGCCCACCCAAAGTTTCGCACCGAGTGGTGGTATGTGACCGGCTGGTTGCGCACCACTGATCGTCACGACCTCGGCTTCCAAGTCACCTTCTTTCGCACCCGCCCCCCTGTCGATCCGGCAAATCCCAGCGCCTTCGCGGCCAAGCAGGTGCTGTTCGCCCACGCAGCGCTCTCCGATCCATCGGTCGGGCGATTGCTGCATGACGAACGCATCGCCCGCGAAGGTTTCGGTTTAGCCGAAGCTTCGCGTACTGACACCGAATTGACCTTACAGGACTGGACGTTGAAGCGCGGATCCGACACGCGCTATCGCACTTTCGTTGAAGGCCGCGATTTCACGCTCAACCTGACGCTGACATCCACCCAACCGCTGCTGCTGCAGGGGCAAGCCGGCTACAGCCGAAAAGGACCCAGGCCGCAGCAAGCCAGCGACTACTACTCGGTCCCCCACTTGGCAGTCTCTGGAACGGTGGTGCGCCTTGGCCATCGCGTCCAGGTGACCGGCGAAGCCTGGCTGGACCATGAGTGGTCTTCGACCCTGCTCGATCCTGCGGCCGTAGGCTGGGACTGGGTCGGTCTCAACTTGAAGAACGGTGCAGCCCTGACCGCCTTCCAGGTCCGAAACGCAAGCGGCCAACCCATCTGGTCCGGCGGCTCCTACCGCCCAGCCAACGGCGCCCCCGAACGCCTCGGACCTGGCGACATCGCATTTACCGTCGACCGCCGCTGGCGCTCGCCGCGCACCGGCTCGGACTATCCGATTGCGCGCACCTTGAGCATCAAACTCAAGAGCGGGACCCGCCTTTGGCGCATAACTCCGATGTTCGACGACCAGGAACTCGATAGCCGCGTCGGAGGCGGCCCGGTCTATTGGGAAGGCGCGGTCAGCACTCCCGATGGACGTGGCTACTTGGAGCTTACCGGTTACCTCACACCGCTGAGAATGTAGCGTTTCCACCTTCGTTGTCTTCTTAGCCGACGCGGGCGACCAGCTCGAACTCCTCGCACCAGAGCATCATGTCCGCAGAGAAGCTGCTATTGCGCCGGAAGTAGTCTTCGTGCGCAGCTCGCCACCATTCAAGACTAAGGTCACCCTCGCCTTCCAATCGCGCGAATTCAGCGCTCACGTCGCTAAACCGGCGCAGACTCAATCTTCGCGTGCGGATGACGGCTCGCGGATGGCCTTGGCCATCACATACGACCATCGACTTGCCGACTTCGGTCTGCTGACCATCGACGGCGTCCCAAGATGTCGCGGTCTTCTTGCCCGCAAGAACCAAGTCAAGAAGGCTGTCAGCCAGATCGCTTCCATCGCCGAAGCTAAAGCGCTCCAAACCTTCGATTTCGCCGACGTTTAGGATCGCCACCATCGTAGCAAGCTAAGCCGGTCGGCTTTTGCGTTCCAGCGCCCAATCGAAATTTTCCGGGTGACCGATATCAGGCGGCGGGCCAAGCGTTGCGCCGAGGCTCTGCGGCTAGTCGGGGATTTGATCGACCCGCTCAATCCATGCGCGGCCACAGGGTCGGCGATGGGTGACCTAGAGCAGCAGGCCGTGAACGGACGATCATCAGGGCGTCAAGCAGCCAGATGACCGCGCCTGCCGCCAGCACGTCGGCGCCAAACATGTCGATAGGTTGCCGCGGGATGAGCGCGAGCAAAGCCACACTGAGAACACCTGTCAGAGGGATCAGCGCACCTGCCGCACGCTCCGGGCGGCGGCCAGACCTCAGCAAAACGAGATTCAGCCCCCGAAGACGCACGCGTTATAGACACCCCCCTTCCATCTAACTCGGAACTTGGGGAATTCCACCTCCGGTTGATGTTGATTGCCTGGTGTGTTCAACACCTCCACTTTGGCGCTGGCGGACCCCGCGCAAGCAAACTGCGTATTCGCGCGCGCGTCGCCTAGGTCCGCCTTCACGACGCATTGCGGACGTTTTGAAAGGCCGCCTACTGTCGCCGCGGAGTGATCTACAGGGGCGATAGAGCATGGATCTGAGATCAATCGGGCGTGGGTTGTTCGCATTCTCCCTAGCCAGCCTCTTAGGCCTGTCAGCGCCCAGCTGTGCAGGACAAGCCTATCGAGCGCCGCGAAACGCGTACGGCGCGCCCGATCTCAATGGCGTGTGGAACAACAATTCTCTCACGCGACTGCAACGCCCTGCCGGTCTCCTACCCCTGGTCGTGCAGTTGGCGGACGTGACAGAAGCTGAACGCAAATTGATGACCGGCTACTCGCCGCCGAGCACTGCGGCCAACGTCGGGGGAACCGAGAGCGAGTGGTGGGACGGGGCGCACCTGGCCCGGGTGGGGGGCGAATTTCGGACGTCGTGGCTTGTCGACCCCGACGATGGCCAGCTGCCGTATTCACCTGAGGGCAAGCGCCTGGCCGCGATATTCGCCAAAGCCCAGACCGAATCTTTCGACGGCCCTGAATCGCGGCCCGTGGCGGGTGACCGATGTCTGCTGCCCAGCTGGGGCGCCATGGGACCTGTGATGATGAACGCTCCCTACAACGCGAACTACCGGTTCGTGCAGACCCGCGACCAGATCGCTGTCATGGCGGAGAACAACAGCGAGCTAAGGATCATCCGGCTCGGCGCGGCGCATCTGCCCGCCCAGATCAGGACTTGGACCGGTGACTCGATCGGTCATTGGGAGAAGGACACCCTGGTTGTGGAAACCACTAACCTGCGAGCGGACGCACCGTTGAGCCAAGCGCCGTTCTTCTTCACAGCCGGGGCGAAGATCGTGGAGCGGTTCACGCGCGTCGCGCCCGCCGCGCTGAAATATGAATTCACCGTCAAGGACCCCACGATCTTCGCCCGCCCCTGGCGGGCGGAGATGGCGTTCGTCGCGACGGATGCGCCGCTTTACGAATTCGCCTGTCATGAAGGCAACTACGCCATGAGCAACGTCCTAGCGGGCGCGCGTGCGGTGGAGCGGACAAACGCGACCGCCTTCCTGGCGAGGTGAGCCGTCGTTCGGTACGCCCACTTTCACGCGCGGAGCCAAAGACTGCTTTTGATTTGCTTTCTTGCCGCCTCATGGTTCACCTGAAGGCCGCGTGGATGGACGCCGGTCTCACCCACGCGGGTGCTGGCGCTCCGGGTCGGCGTCACCCGCAACACCTTCTGGATGAACTTTCAGGCCCAGCATGACCCGTCAATCGCCGCGAGCGCAGTCCGCGATGAACTTGCCGCTATTACACTGGTTGAAGCAGCCTAGATGGTAGTACCGGAGTGAGATCGTCGTGGCGACAGTCGAAAAAGCTAAGTATCGCGCTTACACCTGAATTCGCAGCTGACATCCGACAAGCTATGCGACGGGCGAATACGCTTCCACGAGTGAAGTAGTTCGCGATGCACTCCGCGCTTGAAAGTAAATTCGTCAAGGCCGCGAGGCGGCAATCGAGGGGTTGCGGCGGCTGTGGCAAGAAGGCGTTGAGAGCGGCGCAGGCGAGCCTCTGGACGCTGAAGCTATCAAACGCCGCGGACGCGCGCGCTTGGCGGCGCTCAAAGCCGCCAAGCGCTGAGACGTGAAGCTTGTTGTCTTAACGCCGCGCGCCCGAGCGGACCTTGATGATATTTGGCTTCACGTAGCTTTGGATAATCCTTCCGCCGCCGACCGCCTCATCGATCGGATCGTCGCTCATGTGTCCGGGCTGGACAGTGAGAAAGTGGAGCGGCCGGCGGGAATCGAACCCGCGACATTCAGCTTGGGAAGCTGGCGGTCGAATTCAAAAAATCAATGAGTTACAAAATTCTGGCTCTTTTCTGGCTCATCGCGAAGGGGTGAAGAAGAGGGTTGGTATGGGTCGGCGTGAGAACGCCCAGTTGCCAGGACATCCCGCGTTGGAACAGCCGCGCGGCGGCGGCGAAAAGCATGACTCTTCACTTCTCGTATGGTAGCACTTGGTAGTACCGGAGTGAGATCGTCGTGGCGACAGTCGAAAAGCTAAGTATCGCGCTTACACCTGAATTCGCAGCTGATATCCGACAGGCTATTGCGACGGGCGAATACGCTTCCACGAGTGAAGTTGTTCGCGATGCACTCCGCGCTTGGAAGCAAATTCGCCAAGGGCGCGAGGCGGCAATCGAGGGGTTGCGGCGCCTGTGGCAAGAGGGCGTTGAGAGCGGCGCAGGCGAGCCTCTGGACGCTGAAGATATCAAACGCCGGGGACGCGCGCGTTTGGCGGCGCTCAAAGCCGCCAAGCGCTGAGACGTGAAGCATGTTGTCTTAACGTCGCGCGCCCGAGCGGACCTTGATGATATTTGGCTTCAGGTGGCTTTGGATAATCCTTCCGCCGCCGACCGCCTCATCGAACGGATCGTCGCTCGATGTCGCGGCTTAGCCGACCATCCGCAACTCGGCCAGGCACGGCCCGAGATTGCGCCAAACGCCCGGGCGCTTATCGTGGGCGACTACCTCGCGCTCTACCGAATTGATGGCTCCCGCGCAGAGATTGTTCGCGTGGTGCACGGAGCGAGACAACTAAAGGACCTGTTTGACCTCGGGACCGATGAGTAAGCAGGCCCGGGCGCGCCCGCGTCGCCGCCTCTTGCCCCAATCTCGCCATTGACCGGTCCGCACCATTCTTGTCCGACAACTGCCATTCCCAACGGGAGCGTTGGGGAAAACCGGAAATAAGGCGGACGTTGCAAAGGTGGGGGGGATTCCGGAATTGGACGCGCCGATTCGGGGGTTAAGGAAGCTGGGCTATCTGGGCTTTTGGCCCGTCAGTCCAATTTTCTCGGCAGCCGCTCTAAGTCGTTTATCGCGCGTCCAAACTGAAGTGCCAGGAGTAAGGCGCGCAGCTGCAAGCAAGTGAGCGTCGACGTAGCCAATTCCGAGGCCGTAGAGCTTGGCCGACTCTACAAAGCTAAGAACTTCAGCGTCGCCGGCGACCATCACCATCGGCAGGCCAGCCAGTGATCCAAGCACTACGTCCCGCTGGGAGAGATTGCCCAACGATAGTTCCCCTAGAACAAAAGGATGAATTGCGACGCGGCCCTGATCGAGCAAGACCTCAAGCTCAGCGTCACCCTCACGAAGGTGGTCGACCCAAACAGAAGTATCGACCAAGATCACTGTGGAGGGGTCTGTCGACGCGGCGTTTGGACAAGCTGTGGCTCCGACCCTCCCAGTCGCGCTAGTCGCCGCGCACTTTCACGTTGGATCAATGCATTGAGAGCCTCACGAACGAGGGCTGACTTTTCCTTGAGGCCCGTGAATTGCTGGGCCTTGGCGACGAGCTCATCGTCCAACGCTAGGGTCGTGCGCAATGGCTATCTCCCCGATATAGGCACGAATAATAGCATCAAATGATGTCGCAGTCTCTACGAAATTGTTACCCGCTCAACTGACTAAACCCGCTGTCTTCCGCTAAACGTGATCCCAATGCGTGCCGCCATCGCCAAGTTCTCCGAGCCTGACAAGTACGCGTCTAGCTGGGGCCGCACCACCGCCTAACCGGCAGCGTTGCCGGTGCCCTAAAGCGGACCCCCTTAGAGTCCGGAGCGGGTCTCCCCGTTGGCTCCGATCCGCAAAGTCGCCGTTGGCAAAGCCGCCGACCTGCCGCACAGAAAGTGCGTGTCTCTCAAGCTGGCCCGGTGGCTGCTGCCAAAAAGCCGTCGCTGTCAGCGACACTGGCTAGGCTTGTGCTGCCTCAAATCTGGCTCATTGATCGTTCTCGTTGGGAGCCTAAATCCCAGTACTTTCTGTTACTTAACCATGAACCAACGGCTAGAACGTCAGCTGCTGAACGCACGCCGACTCCCACAATAAGATACTGAAATCATGTGAGTGTTGGAGCGGCCGGCGGGAATCGAACCCGCGACATTCAGCTTGGGAAGCTGACGTTCTACCTCTGAACTACGGCCGCAAATTCAATATCTTAGGTACAAACTCTGTTGCGATCTGGCACACATCTGGCACATGAATCTTCGTTCCTTGGAGGCGACTAACAATCTCTCATCACGCTGTGAAGATCCAAGTTCCACGGGCGTAGTTTCCAGCCAACAGCTACGAGCTGCTTTGCGAGTATTTCTCCTGACCGATTGATCTCGATCGTGTCAACCGATCCGTCGCTGGCACTCCAGAACCGACGCCACAATCCGTCCGGAAGGTCCGTTGGTGCGAAGCCGTCTACACGTGCGATCAGGTCGCCATCTCGAAGGCCCGCGTGCCAGGCTGGCCCTCCGCAAATCACGCGCCGCACGCCAAAGCGTACTTAGAACGTATATACTAATTCGGTATTTGGATCGTGTGGAGCCGCAGAGTGCCGAAAGAAGCAGTTTTCACGATGAAGCTTGAATCTGACCTGCGCGATGACTTTATCGCCGAGGCCGATGCGGCTCACCGCCCTGCCTCGCAGGTGGTCCGTGAACTAATGCGGGAGTTCGTACAGCGACAGCGCGACGCGCGCGACTACGACCCTTTCCTTCGCGGCGAGGTTGAGGTTTCGCGGGCCTCGATGCGCGCTGGCCGCGGCCTTCTAGTGACGAGGTCGAGGCCGGCTTTGCCGCCCGGCGCCTCAAGGCTGCCGGCGAGGCGTGAAGGTCGTTTGGACGCCCGAAGCGCATCAAGATCGCCTCGACATTTGGGACTACATCGCCGCTGGGAGTCCGAATTCGGCCGCGCGGATGGACCAACTCTTCGGCGACACCGCCAAGAACCTGAGCGAATTTCCACTGCGCGGCAGAACGGGGAAGATTTCTGGAACCCGAGACGACGCCCCTGGCGACAGATAGCGCACAGTTCTGCACGATGGACTGGGTGGCGAACGCCCATGTCGGCGCCTTGCTGACATAAAGACCGGCTAGCCCGACCATCAGTTGGAATCAGATCACTCACCCGCTGATTGGCGGTAGCGGTCGCCGACGATTGGTTTTCGTTCCGCCTCGGACGATGGGTCTGCATGGTTCTGCGCGCCTTTTTCATCGGATTAATGATCACCCTGATGGCGCCCCTGTTCGCACGCGCGGATACGGCAGCCTTCGATCTTGTGGGCCCCGACCTGAGGGTGACGGTGACCCACGACGGCGTGACCTTGCCCATTTCGGAGGTGCCAAATCTTACGGTGGGGGATCGGCTAACGATCAAGGCGATCCCGCAGCCGTCTCAGTCGATTCACTACCTTCTGGTCGCCGCCTTCCTTCGGGGCGCAACCGATCCTCCGCCCACAAAATGGTTCTACCGCGCCGAGACTTGGACCAAGGCGGGACGGGGTGGACTGAACGTTTCAGTGCCCCTAGGCGCGCAGCAGGTAATGGTATTTCTCGCCCCGCAAACAGGTGGAGATTTCAGAGCGATCGTCGATGCCGTTCGCGGGCGACCAGGCGCCTTTGTGCGCGCCTCGCAGGATCTCAATCAAGCGGCCTTGGACCGCGCCCGCCTAGACGCCTTTCTGGCGGCTGTCCGCCAGGGCGTTGTCACGGATCCCGAACGGTTGAAGCGGATCACACCCCTGCTGGCCCGCAGTTTGACTATTAAACTCAATAGCGACTGCTTGGAGAAGATGGCGGAACTGCAGGCCGCCTGTCTGACACAGGGGCAGGACGCATTGGTCCTCAACGACGGACACAGCACCTCACTCGTCCAGACGTTAACGTCTGGGAACCTCACGGACCTCACCATGCAGCTCAGCGCCACGCCACAGGCGCGTTTTGGATACTACAGTCCTTACATTGGTGCGGTGACGGACATCGCCCATATCCTCGATTCATTCCGAACAGCGCACTATCAATACATTCCCGCGCTAGCCGCGGTTCGCGACGATAAGCTCGCGCTTCAGCTCAACTCGCCGCCATCTTTTCACGACCCAATGTCAGTATTGGTCGCCGCTCTCCCGGCAGTCGGACCGCCGCAGCCGCCGCCGCTTGAGCCGGTCGATCCGAAGGCGGCGTTTTGCGCGACGCGGGAAGATTTGATTTTACCGGTCGAGGGCGCTCCTCTCATCTACGCCACCCAATACGCCCATGACATGGTGCTGCGCGCTACAGCGCCCGGGCTCGCCATTGACCTGCCGGTACGGCCAGATGCGGAAAAGGGTGGGCTGGTCGTCGACACGGAAGCTCTCGGTTCTCGGCGCATCTCCGAGGACCTTACAGGGGTAATTCACGGCGTCTGGGGCTTCCAAGCTTTCGATGGGCCAAGCTTTCGCCTCCAAGTCCCAAAATCCGAACATCCCTGGCGTCTTGCCGCCGCGGACGCGCAAGCCGTCGTCGTTGGCCGCGAGGACTCAATTCACCTTGAAGGAGGCGCAGCGCAATGCGTGTCAGGCGTGTCTTGGCGACAGGCCGGCTCGTCGGCGCACTCAGCGGCATGGCAAGCTGTCGCGCCAAACAAGCTTGTGGCGACGCTCCCGCTTGAATCTGCCCATTCGGGAGAGATTGAGTTGCAGATTCAACAGTTCGGCGCCCACTCAGACGCCGCGGTTCCCCTGCGAGCGTTTGCGCCAACGGGCGGCCTCGACAGCTTCATCCTGCATGCCGGGGACCTCGCAGGCGAGCTGAAAGGCGCCCGCCTCGATGAAGTGAGCAAGCTCAGCATCGGCGCACTTGTTTTCACGCCAGGCCCATTGAACTCACACAGCGGCAAGGATGAACTTCGCCTTGAGACCTCGAATGTCGAGGACGCAGCGGCCCTAAAGGAAGGACAGGAAGTCAGCGCCAAAGTGACGTTCGCAGATGGCCGCGTGCTCAGTCTTAAGACTCATGTCGCCCCACCCCGCCCCCGCGTCGCGCTCATCGACAAGAGCGTTGAGTTAAATTCGCCGAGCGGCCAGATCGCGATCCAATTGACGGACAGCAGCGAGATTCCGCGATCCTCCCGGTTGACCTTCTCAGTCCGAGCCCTGCCGCCGACGCATCTCACAGGAAATGAAACGCTTGAGGTGGCGACAACCGACGGTGCGGCTTCAACGACCCTTTCGCTGTCGAAGGGGCTGACCATAGCGGACGGCGGGGTCGCGCTGGCCAGCCTCGATATGGATAAGACCTTCAATGCCTCAACGTTCGGAGCCCTCCAGTTTCGACTGGTCACGAAGGGCGGCGTCAGCGATTGGCGTCCTCTGGCCACGCTTGTACGCTTACCCGCCTTGCGCTCGCTGAGCTGTCCGCCGGGGGCGGGCCAATCCTGCCAGCTTTCCGGCGCTAACCTATTTCTGATCGATTCGGTTTCCAGCGACCAAGGATTCGACCAGGCGGTAAAGGTCCCCGCCGGCTTTCCGGGGCAAACTCTTTCCATACCCCGTCCCACGTCAAGCCGGCTCTACCTGAAGCTCCACGACGATCCAACGGTGATCAATCAAGCAAGCGTGCCTCTTGATCACTTCCCCGATGCGCCGTAGCCCAGGACGATCGGGTCGCGTCCTCATAAAGACGCCGACGTCGTCGGCCTGATCGCAAAGAGCATTTGGCGGAACCCGTCGCCGCAAGCGTCAAGAGCTATCCGCATCGAGATCGTTCTCCGGCCGCAGCTTGCGCAGACGCCGCAGTGAAGTGCTGAGCGCGGGCTCGCGGCGCAGCATCTCCGCCAAGTGCAGGCTCGCCAGAGACTCCAGCAGAGCCGTCCCTTCCGCGGTGAGACTAAGTTCGACGCTGCGGCGGTCGAAGCTTGAGGGCATCCGCTGAGCCAGTCCGGCCTTGGCGAGCCGATCCACCAATTGCACCGCGGCGTGATGAGTGAGCAAAAGGTCCTCTGATAGGTCCTTGATGCTCATCGCCCCTCCGGGCCATGCGGCGATCGCAAGCATCGCCTGGTATTGTTGTTGCGTGACCCCGGCCTCGCGGCTGATCGCTTCGCTGGCCGCCAGGAAGCGGCGTAGCGCATGACGGAAACTGGCGAGCGGGAGAAAGCGGTCCGGGTCGAGAACCATTAAACTGACTAAGCCTCAAAGTCGCGAAGCGATGGCAAGGTATTGGGGAAGTTGCAGGGCGTCGAGGTGGAGGCGGCGTTTGCAAGTCGCCAAAACGGCGCGAGCCGGTTTTCCCACGTTCGCTCGCCCTCCACCGTCTGTTTTACGAAGAGCGCTCAACGGCGGCCGAGACAGCATTACGCCCGGTCAGAGGTCCAACCCGCAAGACCTGGCCACAGCGGTGCACGACGATCTTGGGATATTGCCTGCTGCAGGCCTTGGTCGTCGACTGCAAGATGTCGGCGGAACTGAACTTGGGGTGGATCGGACCCACACGTCACCGCGCGGCATCCCATGTTCACCGACCCTCGACAGAGCGATGAAGGCGCCGCCAGGGGTCTGAATTCCTCGGGCGCGGCGTGCTATTCGCTGCCCGCCTGGGTCCGCGCCGGCGCCCTGAAACACCCGTCGCACCGGTCGAAAAATATTCGTTCATGTCGCACTCAGACCATCAATGCCTTCATGCTGATCGCCAACCGGGGGAACTGGAAGAGCAGTGGCTCTGCCAGCGAACGGCAAAAGCCCTGAACTTGAGACGGGATGAGCCGTGAGATCGCCCTTCGTTGAGCCCCGATCGTGACGTGGCGACCGGCATATTCCATCTCGACCCGACCTCGCGGCGCAGGAAGAGCGACGGGTTCCGGCGCGGGTGTGGGGAATTCCCACGGCAAGTCCCGAACCCGTCGCTCCGTGGCGGCTAGCCGGCCGTAGAAAGCGAGGACGTCTGGGGAAGGAACCCACCGGCGGCGCCTGCAAGGAACGCCGCCTAAACCATGTCGCCGAGGCAGTCAGCCCATCATGCCCACAACGTTTCACAGTCACGACCTCACCGGTCCGGTCTCCCCGCCGAACTGGCATACATATCCTTCTATGATATTTTACGAAGCGCAAGCCCTAGATGCGATGGTGGCGATCGCCGTAACGAATCCTCTTTCACACCGTGGCGAATTAGCCACCGCTTGGGGGTAGCTGCGATCGTGGCGGCGCGGCGAAGAACCAGGACCCCGCTGTCGGCGGCGCGGGCTGACCACCGACGGGCGTCGGGACGTAGATGAGCCGGCTGGAGGCGATAGCGAGCCGAGGTCTGCGAACCAGCTCGGCTCACCAGGAACTTTCTTCATCAAGCGTGGCTTCCATTTATATCATTGAATGATATAGAATGGGTTTCCTGTGCAAATCTGGCTATTGGGGTCTTTGGCGATGCTGGGCGGTTCGATCTTCACACGTTCTATCCGGCTCTCAGAGCCGGCCCGGAGAATTTGGACAGCAGGCTAAGTGGAGTTTCTGCCTGAAGGCGGCGAGAATGCCGCGGTTCAGGAGAGACCATGACGAAGCGGACGAGACGGAACCACACGCCGGCC